>Ga0007816_1000481_pt1 | contig 11552 bp, 14 predicted proteins | sample CryBogCBE27Jul09_FD_71213 | JGI IMG/M metagenome (GOLD analysis project Ga0007816, IMG submission 71213) | Freshwater microbial communities from Crystal Bog, Wisconsin, USA - CBE27Jul09 | ecosystem: Environmental > Aquatic > Freshwater > Lake | place: Crystal Bog, Wisconsin, USA | collected...
CGACTGGCAGAGGGTGGATTTGACCCCACCGGAAACGCTGGCGATCTCAAGGATGAGAGAAGCGCTTGAGGTCATGAGGTTTTTCAACGTCGAGCCGGTGACCGAAAGGGTCGCCGATTTGCTGGGGACGCTGGAAACCGAAGATGCAAGAGACATCGCGGGGATTGCGACGTTAGCCAACTGATTCACAAAACTGATCGTGAATGTCGGCGAATTGCCCGTGACCAAGACATTCCCCGTTCCGATCGAGGTCAGGGCGGAGAGGGCGGCCTGAATGTCGGAATTCAATGCCGGCAAGGAGATCAGCGCCGTGGTCTGGGCCGGGGTGCTCCAGGATCCCGAAAAGGAATTGGCCGTGATGCCGGTGATCGGTGTCTGCGATCCGCTTGAATTATTGGAAATCTGGAAAGCATTTCCGGTGGGGCTGCCGTAGACGTAATAGGTTGTCCCGGCCGTGACGCCTGAAAAATTGGAAATCGGGAAAACGACGGTTTGATAGGTGCTCAAACTTGGAGTCCCCGATACGGTAAAGGTATTCGCGGAGAAATCGGTGATCGAATAGGCGGTGCCGTTCACCGTGACGGACCCGTACCCGAGGGCAGAGGAAAGGGCCGCTGTCCCTCCGGCAGTTGTCACCGTGAAAGAAGTCGGGGTGGGGGTAGAATAGACGACAAAGGTTCCGCTGTCAGGCACGTTTGACGATAGCGCCGGCAAATATTGACCCGTCCAGGAAAGGGAAATGTTTTCACCAGGGACGAGGCCATGATGGGATGAGGTCGAGAATGCCGAGCCCGTCGAGGTGGCGGAAAATGATCCGGTCGTCCCGGCCATCGTGAGGGCAAAGGATCCCGAGGAGGGGTCTGAACTGAATGCGAGATTCTGAACGGCGCTGGCCGTGGAGGATCCGGTCGTGACGATGGAAACGGAGCCGGTGACGCTGCCGGAAGCATCGCTCCAGCTTCCCGCCGTGATCACCGTTCCGCCTCCGAGCGTCCCGATCCCAAGCTCGACGGTAACCCCGGAAAAGGAAACGGCCGTCAGAGGGTTCCCGACGATTCCCGATTCACGCAGGAACGTGACAGTCAGGTTCAGAGAATCCCCAAAAAAAATGGTGGGCGAGACCGGCTGGGTCGAACCGGCGGAAGCGACGAGCTTCCCTGCGGAAATGTCGACAAAGAAATCGCGGGTCATGACGAGGACCCAGCGTCAACTGAAAGAAATCCCCCATTTCCCCAAAGGGCATGCGCCGGCCGGATCCCGCAGCCGTGACCAGAAAACGCATCCGCAGCACCCCACGCATCGGATCAGGCGGCATCGGCGCATTTTCCCGGGTTCCTGAACGAATTCAGGGCATGTTTGGCACTTTGCCAGCCTCGATTGAATTTCAATAGGTGGCAACTTCAAGCGTCAGCGTGTCGTTTGCCGAAAGGGCATCTCCGCCGTAAGCAAAAAAAGCCACGGGCAAAGGCCCATAGAGCGGCATGGGTTTCCCCAAAAAAGTAACCGTCAATGCTTGGGGAGTAGAAGAATCGATCAAAAAGGAAAAATACTGATTAAATGAAACGTATGAATACGGATAATAGAGACCCTGTGACGTGTATCCGGTGGAAAAATCCACCCCGTATCTCCAATCCAAAACTATATTTGTTCCTCCCCCCGTTGATACATGAAGATTGATGAGGAACTCGGTTGATGCGGTATCTGATCGGGCTCCACCGTTTTTTCCATTGCATAACAGCGTCGATGCTGTCGGGGTTCCATCCCTCCACGGCGTTTCCAAGAAAAAAGATCCTGATCCCGTGTATCGCAACCCCCCGGGTATCGTCTCATCGATGGAAACCGACATGCTAATGATGGTGCCGGTATTGATTTTCCAATACAAGGATGCAAGTTCGGAAGCAGTAAACCCTATCGGATTGAAAGTTCCGGGGCCGACCTGATTTTCCGACGCCGATTCATAGCATGCCGGAATGATCCCCAGGGAAATCATGGCGACTCAATAGGGTCCGATTCCGATCACGGTAATTTTCTTGGCAACGCCGTCGACGCAGACATCGATGTCGATCGTGTTGAAACTAATCCCCCCGTCGGTGACCGTGAACATGGAGCGCCCGTCGGGATTGATTGGGGTCAGCCTGCGGAAATTGTTGTCCAGATCGGCGGCCTTGATGTGTTTCGACCCTTTGGCGGTCAGGTAATCCAGAAACTCGATGATGCCGTTTTTATTAGCCATACGATCAGAGGGCGAGGGAAGCCGGAGCGATGCCGGTGAATTTCAACTGGGTCTCGATGACCGATCCGTAATTGGTCTCATTCACCGAGGTCGTGCTGGCGACGAGAGGAATGAAAGTTCCGAGCCGAATCCCCAAGGACGCAAGCTGCGCGGCCGAATATCCGTTGGCGTAGACTTCCAAGGCCGTCACCGATGCCTGCATGGCAGGAATCGTGTATCTCAAAGCCGAATCGGTTGGCCGCACAAACGTCTGCGTGATGACCGGTGCCATGTATTTCCCGGTCACCGAAAGGGTCTGCTGGCCGGAAAGCCCCTTGACCGTGTAACTGTGCGACGCCGTGAAGGATCTTACCTCGGTCGAGGTAGTCTGATAAATCTGGTAAAAGTCACTTGCCGCGAGGGTGCCGTAATATTGGCACTGAAACGTCGTGATCGCACCATTGTTGGATTCCGAAGGTTTGCGGAAAAGGTAAAGGTTTCCGAATCCCGAGGGAGAGGATCCGACCGCAAGCTGTCCCCGGGCGGAATCGACGTAGGAATTAGCGCAGGCATAGCTGCGGGTCAGCACCGCCAGCTTGCTCGGTTGGACGACCAACGTGTCGGCCGGGAGCGTGTAAAGCTGGGAAGTGTTTCCGATGTAGGTGGGGCCGGGCATGGTATTCGATTAGGTAAGGACGGCGAATGCCGCCGTGTTGGTGTCGATCTTGGGCAGATGATCGGCGATGAGTTTCAGGATCTGATCCATCGGGGTAGCTTCCTTGGCTGCCCCGGCCGCGCCGGTCAGTTTTTTGGCGGCCTCGACGGGGCCTCCATTCTTCTGCACATAGTCGTTCATCTCGCGGTTGTCCCTCATGTGCCGGCGGAGGTATTCGGTCGCCTCGGCGCGTTCGCGGTTCTTGTTCTCGAGCTCGAGGGATCTTGAAGTGGCGAAATCCCCGCTCTTGTCGGCGCGCTGGATGCGTTCCTGATAGAGTTTGGCGATGGGCCCCTTGCTGATCTCGTCGCTGGCCGTGGCAAGTTGCGCCTGGACGATCCCGGGAAGGTTCTCGGTGTTCTTGAAAATGCCGGTGTTCAGGTTGAACTGCGCCGGATCGACATTCTGGGTCGTTTTGCCAGTTTTCCCCGAATCGGTTCCGAAAGAGTAAGATTTCGTGCCCGAATATCCGGCCACCTCGCGTTTCTCCTCATGACTGGCGGCCTGATGCGGCTTTTCCTGTTCACGATCATGCCGGGCGATCTCCAAACCGGAAACGGCTGCGGCATTGACCTTGGCCGCCTGGCTGGCGGTGTCGATGACGTCGGCCGCGTTGCGATAGGTGTCGAGACCGGCCTTGGCGGCTTTTTCGGAAACTTTCTCCAGGGAGACGGCGGCAGCATTGGCTCCGGATTTAATCGCAAGCATGTCGCTGGCGATATAATCCCCCTGCATTTTGGCCGATTCAAGAAGGGCGTCCGATTGTTTCCCAAGGCCGGGGATGCCGGCGATTGCCGAACCGATTCCCTCATAGAGCATTTGCTTGAGGAAATCCCCCATCAGCCGGAAAAAGCGCATCAGGTAATCGCCAAGCTGCGATTTCCCTCCGAAAATCTCGCCAAAAACGGTCTGGATCGCCGCCCCGATCGATTGCGCGATCCTAACCGCCTCGTTGATCATTTTCTCACCTTGGAGCTTGAACAGATCAAAAAGGAGTCCGAAGGATTTCTTGAATTCCCCGGAAGCGAGCAATTCGAGCAACGCCTTGACCGGCTCGCTCAACGATTGGAAAATCTCTTTTCCGTAATCGGCGGCCTTGAAATCCTTGAGCTTGTCGGTGAGCACCCCGAGGGAATCGATCACCGGGGCAAGGGCCCCAAACGCGAATTCCTTGCCCTTTTGGGCGATTTCCTTGAGCCCGTCGCCCACCTTTTGAAACGCATCGGCATTTTTGTCGGCCATTTCGGGCAATCCGCCGAGGGAATCCTTGGCATCCTTGATCTCCTCGTCGAAATGACTGAAAAGGGTGAGGGCGCGGTATCCGCTCTTACCGAAAATCTCCATCGCGCTTGAAGTTTTAAGCGATTGATCGTGGAGGGATCCGATCTGGTTTGCCAGGGTGCGATAGAGTTCCTCGGGTTTCTGCCCTTTGAGCTCGTCGGCGGAGAGTCCGATTTTGCGGAGGTCGTCGCTTGCTTTGGATCCATCCTCGGAAGCGGCTTCGAGGAATTTCTGCATTTTGGCAAAGGATCCCCCGACATCCTCGGCGCTCATCCCGGTGTTCTCAAAGGCCTTTTGAAGAATGACGAGTTTCCCCGCCGAGACTCCGGTCTGTTCCGAAAGCTCGGAAAGCTGACCCCCCATCTCGATTGCGGCTTTGAACTGCTCGACCACCTTGACGACGCTTTCATAGCCAAGAAAAAGCTCCCCGAGCTTTTTGGTATGCTCCAAGAGGGCATTCCCGAATTCCTTGGAAGCCTGGCCGACTTCATGGAAAACGGCGATCGTCTGTTCTTTCCCCTCAACTCCGATCGAAATGGATACGTCGCTCATGCAGTGGCTCCGGATGTCATCGACTCGGCCCGCGCTTTCTTAAGCGCTTCGCGGATTTCCTTGTTGAGGGATTTGTAGAATTTCTCTCGGGCGATCCGTTTGGCTTCCTTGTAGGCCGCTTCGCGGGTCGCCTTGTCGGCCCACGGCACCTTGCTGGTCAGCGTGTAAAGGGGGCGTTCCTTTTTCTCGCTCTCATCCTTCACCGCTGCCTGGACATGGTCGGTGTGACGCCTGACCCATGCCGAGATCCCCCGGAGGGCGTTGGAAACGGGGGCATTTACCAGGACGGCAGCCTTGGCCCATCCGGCCTTGGTCATGCCGACAAGTTCCTGCTTTTCCTTGATGTAGGTCTCGAGCTCTTTGGAATTGTAAACGATTTCACGGCCTTTCCACCCTTTCCGGACGCGGCCGTAAGCGTTGCGGGTCTTGTGATGCAGGGAAACATCGACCCCGGTGGAAACGTTGAGCCGGTTGAATCCCGGGGCATTCTTGAGGATCGTCACCAAATCCGACTGACCAAGGGCTTTCGATTTCTTGGTGGTCTTTTTTTGCGGATTGTCGGCATGACGGTTGTGGATCCGGTTTCCGGCATCGATGGCGGCGATGATCGCGTCGCGGAGATCGAAATCGCGCGTCAGGAATCGGCGCGCGGTTTCACGCAGTGAAAGTATTTTGGTCTCGAACTTGGTCTTGATCGGGGCGGCCGGGGTGTAGACCCGGAGGATGTCGTTCTGGACGGCGCGTTCGCCGAGTTTGCGGGAAGAGTCGTTGTTCCCGTAGGGAGGTGTCGAAAATGCCAGATTCACGGCCAAGAGGCGTGCCGAGCGTCGCATGGAATCGCCAATGGTTTTCCCGGTAACTTGTTCATATTTCTCGAGCCGTTTCATCAGCCGGGAGTCGTCGATATGAACCTTGCTTTTCACGATTCCGTCGGGGCGTCAACGCCATCGGCTGGGTCGATTTCCCAAACGTCATCGGCCCACCGGAGCAGCTTTCCCGGACGCATCCCATCCCCGACCCAAACATGGTAATCGAGGAGGCGCTGCCCTTCGGAAAAGGGAAGTTCCCAAAGGATGTAATCGTGCGACCAGGATGTTTTTTCGGCCAGTCCGGCGATGTAAGCGATCAGCCAGCCCGGCCGCCAGCTTTTGGGCTGGCCGGTTCCCCGGGTGCGCCCGTGCCCTTGAGCGAAGTGCGGGCCTTGTTCATCCGTTCGATCAATCCGACGACGCGCGGCGTGGCGTCTTGAAAAAGGGAGGGATCGAATTCGTCGAGGAATGCGTAGACCTTTTCCCGGAACGCTTCCTTGTCGGCAGCCATGCGGCGCACCTCTTCCCGGGGAGCGCTTTGCGACCAGAGGATCGCCCCGACGTCGTACATGAGGGAATCCATCTTGCCGATCACGATCCCGACGCCGACGTTGAGCAGGAGGGCCAGATCCCCCGCGCTGATGGGGCGAAGTTCGATGCCGGCAATTTCTTCACCGCTCTTGAGCAAATCCGCGTCGAGTTCGCCGTTTCGCTTGTCGGTGTCGATCGGTTCCCTGTTGATCGCGTCAAAATCGTCCAGTTCCTCGGCGAGGTTGCTTTTCGGGTTGTTCAGGTTTTTGTTTTTCATCGGAAATGGGAATCCCTAGCTTGCCAGCCGGGCAAGGCCGTCGCGTTCCTCGCGGCCGAGGCGGCCGGTGACAAGCAAACGCTTGTCCCCGCGCTGGAGGAGGCGGTGCTGCGGGACACGGTGGCTCTCGGCGATGATGTGCGTCCGCGCAAACATGATCTCGCGGGCAAGGAAGAAACAAACGAGCGAATCTGGGCGAGGCAGATCCTCGGAAGCAGGCTTTTCCCATTGGGAAACAAATTCATCGATTTTGCGTCCCTCGCCATTGGTCGTCCGGAAATGCCAGGTAAAGCTCTCGCGACCCTCATGGAGGAGTCGCGTGCATTCTGCCTGTTCCCGAAACGGAAACCCCGCCGCATGAAGCGAAACGGCGAGCTTCAAATCGGTGGTGGAAAACCATCCACCCTTGAGCATGTCCGTCTCGTTATTCATGGCGAGTTCTTCAATCCGACCCGATCAGGCCGGGTTAGTTATTGCCGAGCGACGGGTAGATCGTGAAAGCGACGTTGAGGTCGGCGAACTTGTCGGCTCCCTTGGTCAGGCCGACGGAATCGACATAGGCCGTGCCGGTCATGCCACCGAGTGTCTCGAGGTTGGCGAGAGTGAGGGAGGCGGCGACCGATGCTGCGGCGACTCCGCTGCCACCGGCGACCGTTCCGGCGACGGATCCCGTCATCTTGTTGTTATGGTAGGCGACCAGGGCGACGTCACCCTGATGGTTCTTGACCTCGGTCTTTTCCGCATTTGCGGTGAGGCTGAAGGATTGGACGAGGATGCCGGTTTCGGAAGAGAGGCCGAAAGTGACGCCGGAGGTGATGCCGATGAGGGATGCCATAATGCATTCCCCGATGTGTCAACTGATCCGAAAAAGAAACTTCATCAACTAATCAGGAACTCAGGAACTCAGGAAAAGAGAACGGACGGGCCCATCCTTTTCAACATCCGGGTTTCCAAGGTTTAGGGATCTTTTATTACCCGCCAGGGCGTCCCACCCGACCTCGCCATTGTCCCTGTCAGATTTTCATCCGAGGAAAGGAGGCAGTGGCCGTTTATTGATGCTGCTCTTAAATTCCTGAATTCCTAATCAATTTGATTTTTTCAATCCGTCAGCGGGCTTGCCATGAGTGTGATCGTCCAGGTGCGGGAGATGGTGCGATTCTGGCGCAGATCACTGACCCCGCCGTCCCAACGCGCCCCGTGGACAATGACGTCGCCGTCCGTGAGCTCGGTGAGGTCGCCGGTGAGGGATCCCTCGACCAGGGCAAAAAGGTTCTCAATTTCGGCATTTCCCGAGGTGCCGCCCTGCGCCTGCTCCCAGGCATTGGCCGTGACGACGACCTCGAGTTTGACCCCATAGACCGCAAAGCCGGGGATTGCCACGGCCTCACGGGTCGCCTCGACGGCGATGCGGGGGACGGTGAGCACCTCGTCGCCGTTTCCCTGGACGATCGAAACGCCGGAAAGACCTCCGACGGCAGCGAGCCGGGCCGTGACGGCCGCCATGATGGCATTCTCGAGCGTCATACGCTGACCTCCGAGGCGGTCAGGGTCAGTCCGCTGGCCTCATAATCGACGCGGATGACCTGAAGGGTAAGTCCGTTGTAGTTGAAAAGGTCGCCGATCCCGGGCGAGGGGATCCCGGCCAAAAAAAGGTCGCTGCGGCGGACGGCGGCGGTGACCCCATGTTTCACGTTATGGCCCCCCATCTGGTACTCGTCCTGAAAATCGACGGCGCTGACGACGGCCGTGACCGATCCCGCGGAAAAGGTCAGGGTTTCACCGGCGATTCCGGCCAGATCGCCCAGGGCGACATCAAGGAGGACGGAAGCGGCGTTCATTTACTGACGGGGGGGTGTCAAGTTGGCCGCCGTCATGAATCCTGGACGCCAGCACCCGTTCTTTTCCTCGATCACATAGGCCCGGATCCCTTCGGAATTCCTGACCCATGCCTTGCCGAAATCATCGTGACGAAGACGCAACCGGATTTTCCCCTCGGGCCATCCCAGCAGGGGTTTCGGATGGATCGCTCCAAAAACATAGGAGGGTTTGTCCACATAGGAGGGCCGTGCCGGTTTCTTTTTAAAAAAAGGAAAGGCGAATTTCATGGCGTGGGATCCGATGAAACGGTTTTTTCCGCTTTGCGTCGGGTTTCCTGAATTTTCCGGAACTGGGCGAGCAATTTCTCGGCCGGGGTGAGTTTTTTGAAAACAAGTTTTTTTCGTTTCATTTTCCAAAAATGGCGTCCCAGCCTTCAGCGTAGGCTTTGAGGTTATGACGGGGCTTGTCCCCTTTGCCGGCTTGGTTTTCTCGCAAATTGCGCCATCGGCCAGCCTTTGCCTGGGCAAGGTCGGCCTTGGCTTTCTTTACTTTCTCGGATTCGGGTTTCATACAATCAGATCGGTTGGCCCAAAAGCGTCGGGATTCCTGCGAAGGTAGGTCGCCTCGCCCCGGGCGTAGGATTCGGGGTTGTTCCCGCGCTGATAGGTGGCGTCGAATTCGACCGGCTCAAAGAGGGGATGGTGATGGGTCAGGGTGAGGGTGGAGGGTTTCACCAGGCGTGCCCTGCGGGCGCGGAACGTGAACTCGGTGTCGAAAAAGAGGTGATCGTAATCGCTGGAGAACATTTCCCCCGGGGGAAGGCCGAGCAAAGCCGGGACGATCCGCGTGAAAACGGGGTGGGCGAGGAGATCGTCTGTTCGGTAACCGTCGCCGACCTCGAGGACGGCCGGCTGGGTGGGATCGCCGATCTGCTGGAGCAAAGTCTCGTCCCACCAGAAGGGGGGCTCGACGTCGTCGGCTGCCATGACAAGGATTTGGCCGGAGCTTTTGGCGTAGGCGGCATTGGCATTTGCCACGGTGGTCGGCTTTGCCGGATCGTCGAACGCGGGGCTGACGGCATGGCGGAACCGGCCAAGGATCGCGGCGCTCTCGGTGTCGGCTTCGTTGTATCCAAAAAGGTACTCGATGCGCTCGGGGTGGCGGGCGCGTTCCAAAAAGAGGGATCGCACCCGGGCGGCCGCTGCCGGACGTCCATGCGTGGGGTGGATGATGGAGATCATCGATCCGTTCTGTCGGAACATCTGCTCCTCGATGGTATCGGCATCGCTCGTCATCCCGTTCATCCGCAAAGCCATTGTGTAGAGATAAACGCCGCCCCATCGGTAAATGCTGGAACGGTGCGTCCAGGGTTGAAGCTGCGGCTCGGGGAGGGATACGGTCATGCGTGCCAGGGCAAGGCATTCCGCTGCCGATCCGAGGTCGGCATAGGCACCGGCCATGAGTGCGAGGGCCTCGCGACGCCAGGGTTCCAACGCCCACGCCTCGCGCAGAAGTGCGAGCTTGGCATTCGGCTCGGATCCCCAACGCGCCAGCATGACGTAGAGTTCGAAGGCCTCGCACGACTGGAGGGTGCCACGGTCGGCTTGCCATCCCTTGATCCCTTCCAAGGCCGTTCGGATCGCCTCCTCCTTGCGTCCTTGGACCTCGTATTCCTGACAGAGATAGAAGCACCACCGGGGCAGGAGGCTTCCGTCCTTTTTGCGAAGGCTTTCCAAAATGCGGGTGTTGCGGGCATTCGGGGCATCGGCGCGATGGGTTCCCGGCATGTGGGTGACCTCGGCATGCGTTCCCCGGAGATAGCGGGGGGCTTCGATCACGGCGGTGAGGCTTTCATGCACCCGATCCTGCCATCGGAATGTGCCGGCCCGGACAATGCGCTCGCGGACGGGGGCAAGGTTGTTATTGGAAAGGCGGTAGGGAAGATAGAGGCAGTCGAATTCCTGTTCCCGGAGGAGGGAATGGATTTCTGTCACGCTCTCCGGATCGATGCAGTCGTCGGTGTCGGCCCACATGAGGAACTGATGACCGGCTGCCGTGCCGAGGTCGAAGGCCATCTGGCGGGCCGCGCCGAAATTGTCGACATGGGACCAGTCGGCATGCTCGGGGGAATTATAATAAACATTGATCTGGCACCCCATCGACTGCGCGATCTCGAGGGTGCGATCGGGCACCTGGTTTCCGACGGCCCGCACGACGAAGATGTGCGGGGTGAGTTTCTGAAACGAACGGACGAACCGTTCGATGTAGTTCTCGACATTCCCCGCGATGACGCAGAGGGCGAGGGATTTGCCGGGGAGAAAGCTGACGGGATTTTCGGGTTTATTCGGATGCATATTCAGGCATCCCGACTTGTCAACTTAACGGGAAAACCTTTGCCTGATACCCCCTGAAAAGCAGAAAGGGGATCCCGAAGGATCCCCTTGTGCGCGTTAGGAAACTAACCGGATCAGTTGTGCCAGATCACTGCGCCACCCGTGATGCCGCTGGTGTACCCGTAGAGGGACTCCATCGAGACCCAGTGGGTGCCGTTGGCGGGGGCGTAGTGGCGGCGATAGGTGATCGCCAGACCCGTGGCCTCGTCCTCGACGACGCGGCTCTCGATGTAGTAGCTGTTGTCCTGCGGGATGAGGGGACGGACGGCCAGGGCGATCGCGCTCGGGTGAGCGATGAAACCGAGCATGTTGTTGGTGGTCGGCAGGGCGCTGACTTCGTGGGTCTCGAGGCCGAGAACCTTGGGGAGCTTGCCTTCCTTGATCGCGTCGCCACCAAAGGCGAGGTTCGCCAGCAAATTGGTGGAATCGGAAAGGAGGTTGGAGAAACTGTCAGGATTGAGGAGCATGACGCAATCCTCGATCGCGGCGCCGTTCTTGACGAGTGTCGCACGACCGCTGCGCACGGAGGAAACCGTGAAAGCGCTGGCCCCGCTGGTGATGGTGACGCTGGTGAAAGCGTTCGATCCGGCCGTCACGCCGACCGTGCCGCCAATCACATCTTGGAACACGGCCTTGGCGACCGCCTTGCCCTGCTGGAAAGCGAACTTCTCGACATCAACGAAGCTGCTGCCATGGAACTGCTGATCGGTGACGCCGATCGTGGCCTTCTGGTAGCTGGTGATCGAAACCTGGGCGGCGCTGGCGGATCCGGCATCGGCGGACTCATAGGCGGGATAGGCCGTGGTCGCAACAATGTTGGAAACGATGGGAACGCTGATCACGGTGCCGCGACGGGCTGCGTCGGCGGAGTAGCTGGTCGAGAACTTCGCCAGGGGAGCCATCTGGAGCACGAACGCCTCGAGGGCGAGCTGGCTGATGAGGTTGTCGTTGAGTGAGGTCAGGG
>Ga0007816_1000489_pt1 | contig 11514 bp, 16 predicted proteins | sample CryBogCBE27Jul09_FD_71213 | JGI IMG/M metagenome (GOLD analysis project Ga0007816, IMG submission 71213) | Freshwater microbial communities from Crystal Bog, Wisconsin, USA - CBE27Jul09 | ecosystem: Environmental > Aquatic > Freshwater > Lake | place: Crystal Bog, Wisconsin, USA | collected...
GAATAATTTTGATATCGGAGTTATCTAAGACAATTCCGGGAGGATCTGAACGAAAGGCGACTGTTTCTACAAGTGTCATAATTGCTCTACGGAGTGTATTCGCATACGGGTATGAGGTATTTGCAAGAGTAAATTGTAAACGTTTCTGAGAAGGAGATTGAATCTGATCAAAAGTCGCCATTGTACTAGTATAGAGGGGGCTTTCATAATCAAATTTTATGGCGTGAATCGTAGTATAAAGAAACCAGGGGTATTCACTTGTTCTCTTTATACTACGAGTAAAGATACGAGAGATACCGTATAGCAATCCATCTCATAGTAATTCATCTCATAGCAATCCATCCCCATTATAATTTTTATTGGGTCTAATTAGAAATGGTATCTAGACGTAACAGATCACTTGTAGGTGGGTTTCTAGAAATGTTTGGTCTTGGAAAACATTCTACCACACCGGTAGCCGTTGAACCCAAGAAGAATGCTTCTCTTGCATTAATTCCTGAGAATACAGTTCCAAAGATGAATAATTCAAGCTTAATGACTCCTTCTGTAGGAGGTCGTCGTATGAAGATGTCGCGCAAAACTCGTAAGGTTCGTAAGACTCGCCGATCTCGCAAGTAAGTGCGCTTTTCGTGAAAGTCTTTGGAAGGCCATCAAAATAGAATGGCTCTACGGCAAGGACAACCACCTAACATTTGTTTCTATAGCAACAAATGCGATTGGTCAGAAGCTTTTTTAAAAGAACTTTCTAGGACACCCTACAAATCTGAGTTTCAGTTTATTTGTGTTGATACAACTCCTAGAACACAACTTCCGGATTGGCTTAAGCAAGTTCCAACTCTCGTTATCCGAAATGACCAAGAACCAATTAAGACAAATTCGGATGTTTTAAATTGGCTTTATGAACGTAAAATGAAGGATACAAGTCGCGAAGCCTCTTCTGCACCAAGTCAAGAAATGTCTCAAGATGAACCAAGTGCCTGGAATATTTCTGAAATGGGTGGAAAACTGAGTGAATCCTATGGAACACTTGTAAATGGATCCGGTTCCTCTGTAGAATCAAGTAGTTCTAAAAATTTTGATTTTGGATTTTTAAATGGAAATGCAGCTCCAGGAATTCGTACTACACAGTCAATTGGAGACTCTTCTATGAAAAAGGAACCAGGCAGGCAAGTCTCAAAGAAAGAGGAACTCTTTAACCGAGAACTAGAAGCCTTTCAAAAAAATCGTGACATTGGATTACCTCAAAAGCGAACACCACCGAACGGTGGAAGGATTTAGAGGACTACACGAAATATCCTTTTAATGTATAGAATGAATGATTCAAATAACTCAAATACAAATGTAAAGTCAAATTCATCATATCCAATAAGGCTCTTATTAGATAAGATAAAGAAGTATAAACAGAGAACACCTCCTCCAAATAATCAATTAGGTCATGCAGATTATATACGACCTATCGTGGAAGATTATGAAGAAATCAAACGACTCATTGATCAAGAGATTTCTATTCTAAATGGCCCACTCAATCATTCAGGAGGTCGTAGAAAAACTCGTAAACGGTCTAAACACCAATAAACGGTCTAAACACCAATAAACGGTCTAAACACCAATAAATTATAAGATGTAGATATGTCATTACTTGGTGCATTTTGTAATCAACTCGTCCGTTTTTTTGAAGAACTTGAATCATCCTTTCCTGAAGAAAAGAGTATTTCTATGGCCCTTGAAGCAATTAAGGCTGCTAAGAGAGTCAATCCAAAACTTATATTGGATATGTTTTATGATAACATATATAAGATTGCAAATGATTTGATTGCTACACGAAATGAGGATCAGATTATTCTACTTGCAAAGAATGTGATGTCAACGAAATATAATGAACTTATGCCGGCTCTAATGATTTTTGATAGGTATTGGCCGACGATGACACCTTCTAACAAGGATGTTATTTGGCAATACTTAGATGTTCTCTGTAAATTGTGTGAAAAGACTATGAATCTCTAATATGGTTATACGCTTGCGTTTAGTATTTGAAATCATTCCGACTGGCATTGTTGTACCGTAATAGAATGACATCCACAATAAGTGTTCAAAATGTATCTGGTATTCCTGCTTTATCAACGATTGCATTATTTTTAATAGATCTTTCAAATCCACTCAGTTCTGTTGTGGATGGATGGTATGTTCAAGGTGGAGGGCTTTTAAATATACCTGTAACGAATGTTCTACTTAGTGGATCTCACGTAAGAATTACGATTGCGACTTCTCTTTTTCAAGATTCCATGTTCTATTCATTTACATCTCAAAGTATCAATTCATCTTCGCCATGTTTCAAAGAAGGAACTATGATATTATGTATGAAAGGATTCAAGGAAATGTATTGTCCAATAGAAGATCTTAGAAAAGGGGATTTAGTAAAAACCCAGAAGAATGGTTATGTAAAAATCCAAATGATTGGAACCTCGTTATTCTTGAATATTTCTTCAACAAATCGTCTTGAAAATAAAATGTATAAATGTCCAAAAGAAAACTACACGGATCTTCTGGATGATTTATATATTACAGGAACTCATTCTATTCTTGTAAACACTCTTACAGAAGAAGAAAAAGTGCAAACAAGAATGTCTCTTGGAAAACTTTTCTTAACAGGACCCATGTATCGTCTAATGGCTTTTATAGACCCACGTGCAGAACCTATTGAAAAAGAGGGTGTATTTAGAATTTATCATATTGCGCTAGAAAGTGATATTGAAGTTACAAACTATGGAATTTATGCGAATGGACTTCTTGTTGAAAGTTGTAGTTTGTATTATTTGAAAATGAAATCAAATATGACTTTTATTGAATAAGTGAAGTCTAAGAATATGCGACCCATCAAAGGGATTTCTATTTTTTATTATACATATAAAATAGAAATGCCATATAAATTCAAGCAGGATGTTACAAAGATCGTAGATGATGCAATTCGTTCACATAACCCCGATCCTACAATTGGAGATTTTGAAGTAGAGACTAGATATGTATATTTTGAGGTAGGATCTGGTAATAATGGTGTTTTATTTAGTATTGACCAGACAACTGGAGAAATACATGTATCCTTCAATGATCCCGATTCTGATAAGAATGAATGGGCTGGTGAATTTGCTGAATCTCTTAAGAAACAATTAGAATCTCAAGTTGTCCCTGTATCAAGTGGAGGTAGACAGTCTAGACAGACTAGGAAATCTAGACACTCTAAGAAATCTAGACACTCTAAACACTCTAAGAAATCTAGACACTCTAGAAAATGAGTCTAATAGAAACTGTATACATTTCTTATATTGGGAAATGTACCATAATTTACTTTTCCAGTATATATGAACATATTTCCAATTGGAAGTGTGGGTTGAACAATATTGTGGTATTGATCACCTCCTGCTGGATGAAGACTGTGTGAATGTGTTGGATCTGTAATTGCATGTCTGTGTCCAGGATCTACTATACTTGCATTCCCAGTTCCAGTTGTTGCTGCATGTGTGCCTTGATTGTTTGCACTATTTGTTGCACTTATTGCATTATCGTGATTTGTATCATTTGTAGTTGTATAAGAATGTGTATGACCTGAATCATACACACCCGTTGTAGATACATTGACTGAAATACCAGTACTATTTAAACTTGTGGATACATTTGAGGACACTTGATCCATTACTTGATTTGTTCCTGCGACTCCATGGTTGTGGGATGGTATTTCCGGAATTGTTAATTTGTGCTGATATTCACCCACTTGTTGACCTAAAATAAAGTTTTTCGTATTACTATTAATATCTATACCTGTTCCAACAAAGCCTGGAACAAGACCACCTGCATTTGGAATATTAAAATACGGACCACTTCCACCAAAACTATATTGAATGACCTGGAATAGGAAATAGAAATCAGATACTTTTAATGAACGACCGTCACATTTTATCCAACCCATATGATCCTCGGAGATAACAGACGCTTTCGTATCTCCGACTGTAGGGCGTTCATGAGATGAAAAATTACTAATGCTACGGAATTGCGAAGACATGCTCTAATACCAATTTATATAAAAAGAAATCATGTCTTCCAAAGGATACATCTTCCAAAGGATATTTATTCCAAAGGATACATCTTCCAAAGGATATTTATTCCAAATAATTATAATAACACAATACTTTCGGAATATATATATGAGCAGACGGATTCTTCTTGTATATGGATTCTATCAAAATACCATCGGCCTTATAATCATCTAATTTCCAACGAACATCCTGAAAGAATCTCTTTGGAATTAATACTTGAGCTGTATCAATTCTCTGTAGTTTAAGAGTATCCCCTCGTAATATCTTCCCCTTTTCATTCTGAAAGAGAACCCAATCTGTCGTATCCCCATTCGGATTTCTTAGTTGATCCCATGAATAATATTTATCCGGAGTCATCTGAGGAAATTCAATCCATAAATCTGGATGTACAATATTGTCATCATCTAAAAAATAGACAAATCCATCTTCAACGATATTTAATCCGCAGTTTCTCTGAGCATTCCCTGAGATTCCAGGGTCGGAGCATTCTATTTCAATAATCTTCGGATGATTTGGGTATTTACGTGTATATGTTCTATTTCGCGTAGTATCATATATAATATACCATCTGTAAATGAGATCAAATTGAATAGACTTGTAAATTTTATCTAGATTTGCAGGACGATAACAAGGCGTTATTATATACAACTTTTCCAGCATATATCATTCATATAAAGAATTGTTTATGCGTCGCAACGGATACGTAAAGAAGATAGGCTACAACTCTATATTAAAGCTGGATGAGCGCCCATTTGGATGATATCTTCCAGGCAAAATATGAGGAATTTGCATCAAGTCTTTTGGAAGTCTATCCTGAATTGACGACAAATATCAGATCTGCACTCTCTCTTTCAAGGGAGGATCGTCTAGAGAAGTATAAGTCTACGATTCTCAGTGCGGGAGGAAGGCCTATGAAGCCTCCGGCAGAATGTCCAGGAGAAGTTCTCCCCGGTGTTTTCATTTCTGAAGAAATCTGGAATTCTGAAACAGAGAATACGAAGAATGCGGTGAATCAGTTTCTCAGCCTACTTACTTTTTCTTTTGTGATGAAACAAGGAAATCCAGAAAGTTCTGGAGAAAACGCATTTGGTGGAGTCGCCTTTGAATCTTGGGCAAATGCTTTTATGGATGATTGGCGTGGAAAGTTAAACCGGGAGGAATTTGATTCCTTTACTTCCCGATTTGCAGATCTCTTTGGAACAGGAGGAAGTCGTCTTCCACCTTTTCCAGAAAGACTCCGAAATGGAAAGTTAGTTCAATTGGCCGAAGAGATTGTTCGTGAATTGAAACCGGAGGAACTTGGCCTTGATCCGGAGACAATAAAGAAATGCGAGGCGGATCCCAGTAAAGCCTTTGAAATCTTGATGTCAACGACAGTTAGGAATCCTCAGAAACTCCAAGATGCTATGAAACGTATCATAAAGCGTTTACAGGAGAAATTTCAGAAGGGTCAATTCAATCCGAAGGATCTTGCAGCCGAGGCAGAAGAAATGATGAAGGAATTCTCAGAAAACCCTCAGTTTGTGAGCATGATGGAGGCATTTCGGAATACATTTGGTGCTGCAGAAGCGCGTGGACAGGGTCAGGAACAACAGAGTGCGAGAATGGAAATAGTAAAAGAACGTCTCCGACGCGCACAGGCGGCCAAGGAGGCAAGTCGTGGACAAGTGACACCGAGTGCAAATACCTTTGTCCCGATTGCTCGTGTCTCCGTGGGGGAATCCGATGACTATGCTTCCATTCAGGTAAAGAATAAGAAGGGAGGGAATAAGAAGGAATCTACAAAGCAATCATCATCTCAAAATACAAATATAGACAATGATCTTGATTAGTGAGTTATATTCATGGGAACATGATGAATTGCATGGTAATTTTAGCACTCCACGGTAGGATGGTTAATGTACCCTTATGTACACCTGGATGGTGGGAAGATCCGAAAATTCTTATAACAGATTCATGGTTAGCAATATGGAAACGTAGAAATACAAATCGCCCTCCTTGCTTCACTGAGAGAGCAAATGCATTAACTCGTACGGCTCTCGTGGTTATTGTAGTTGCTCTTCTCTTTTCACTTTACAATCATGACATGTTTACGACGATGACGTATTCAGTTCTTCTTGGATTACTGATTACTCTACCGGATATCATTGATATGATGAAGGCTTCGTATAACCAGGAAAGTTTTGTCTCTCGTATAACTTCCGACGAAGTCTCTAGAAATGAGTGGAAGGTTGCCCCGAACCCTCCTGTTCCTGGTTCAGATGACACGTATGACGACGGTAAATTTATGACTCTTCCGAGTCCTAGAAATCCATTTATGAATGTATTGGTGGATGAGATTAAATATAATCCAACAAAACCCGAAGCGGCTTCCGTTTCGTCCCCTCTTGTGAAATCAACTCTAGATGATTTTTTCCGTGTAAATTGGTTCTCCGACCCGACGGATATATTTGGAAAGAAACAAGGACAGCGTCAATTTATTACAATGCCATCTACAACAATTCCAAGTGATAGAGAAAGTTATCAGAATTGGTTGTATAAGATCCCTGGCAAAACATGTAAGGAAGGTGGTCGCAATGCCTGTATTGGAGGGACTGAAGGTGCTACACTTCCATGGTTAAACAGTAAATAGAGAATTGCCTTATCTTTCTTTTTGAGTGGCTTGAGTCACTAAAATCCCTTTCCGGCAATTGAATTTCTTCAATGTACGACCTTTTTTTCTTTGTAAGACTGACTTTACACATACACCAATTGCTGCTTTTTCTTTAGCAGCCATACCACGCCCCGAACCAGGCCGTAACTTAATTGTTTTTCTAACTGCCTTTACGCATTTGCAAAAGCGTTCAACCTGTTTCATTTTCTAATTTAGAGCATATCTTTTTTCCCGAAAGACTTCTAGAAGATGGACCTGAACCGCCTAACAAAGACACGCGATGATCTTTGTGGAATTCAACAATATTATACGCAAAGTCTAGGTCCCGGTAAGTACACGACGACAAATCTGGTTCCTGATGCGAAGCAAGTAAACCCTTTGGCTGCTGAGCAACAATTGATGTATCCTCGTGAGGGATATGGTCTTAATAATGCACGTGTTGATTCAGATTCCATGTTACGCAATGAGGCTTCTTTCAAGAGCAATCGTTGTCAAATTCGCGCTCAGTCAAGACCCTTCTTGACGGTTCCTTTTATGGGAGGAGGTCGTGGAAATCCAGATGTTGAAAGCAATCTTTTGCACTCTGAGCAAGTAAAGCAGATGAAAGAATGTGGCACGGTTACTGAGAAGAGTTTTGATGGTGTCTGGACTCCTTTAGTAAAGAGTTTGAATGACAATATTCAAAATCCGAAGAATTTGATCACACAGGATGCAGCCGCTGGATGGATTCGTGGAGGAATCCCAAGCAGGGCATATATGCGTGATATAAATGCTTAATTTACTTTTTTTTACATCCCCTTTTTTCGTAAATCTTAGTATATATTTACGAAAGAATCATTCTTCACTCGCAAATATATACATCTAACGGGTATTCTTTTATAATTTCACTAAGGATTAGATATGGACGATCCCTTTCAAGTTCTAAAACATCCCTTTGAAGTTTCTGAAAATCCTCAATCTTACATGCAAACTCCTTTTGCCTATGTACATAAAGAACCTGCCCGGCATATTTTAGGTCTAGTTGGTGGAAATGAAGTGAGTCTTCCGAAAGGCAATATGGTAGATATAGAATCTGATTTACGTAGATTGAATCTTCCTTTAACCAAATGTCCTGATCGTGAATATCAACCCCCTCCTATTAAACAGGCTTCTATAAATCGCAAGACAACGAAGGGTACACAAATTATAGATGTTCGCCAGAGGCATTTACCTCCCATGCAAATGTGGCCTTATGCAGCTACAATTGCCCCTGTACCGATGAAGGTTACACAATGTGGTCGTCCTGAAAAATACTAATAAAAATGAAATGTGTGGAATCCCTTAGTAGCCCATCCCCTATGCCAGTTTGCCAGATTGCTCATGATACTATGGTTACAATGGAATTCAATGAAAATGCCTGTTATCATGCTCTAAATGCAGTCGGTGGATATTCCATTGACTTGGCTCTAGAATGGCTGGTAGATCATATGCATGATGAGAGTATCAATTATAATGTGAAAAAAGAGTTCTTTGAAGAATGAATGTGTAAATATCTCCTAGATGTTTGCACATTTTTCTAAAAGTGCTGGTTAGATATGACATCTACTAGACTCAGACATGATGTTTTTCACCAGGAAGATGATATGCGTATCACATCCTATTCTGTTCGCTATCAACTTGAAAAACCAGAACATAATTGTCCATCCAGTTTTCCGGCAGAGCCTTCTATACGCTTACAAGGCTCAGGAGCCTCGTGGCCAAAGGGCCAATGGCGCACGGATATTGAATCTGATTTGAAGAATATCAATCGTCTTGGAACTCGTGTAAAATCAAATACAGTTCAATATAATCCTGAATCAAATAAATTTGCCAATATGCCACTTGTAAATGCAGAAAATCTCACTCTTGGAGTCACATACCAACGTCTCACGAATGCACCCTGTACATTACGAGCCACTGGCTGGAATCGTTGGATTGATCTTCCACACCAGCCTCAAGATAACTTTGAGACTCCGTTTGATTATTTCATTCCATCACGTACACAGTCAAAGGATACATGGGTCAAGCAAAGTTGTTATAAGAATATGGAAAGAGCCGTTCACGGTGTCTAAAACCTCATGGTTAATTTTGATGCTTCACGGTAGTATGGAAGTGGCAGCCCTAACAGGATTAGTAGCACTTGGAGTTGCAGTTTCACAACTTGCATCGGGTCGCCCTGTAAACTTATCTGGAACCTCTCGTGTTGCGAAAGAAGGATTTCGGACTCTTGGAGTTGGAATTTTACCGCAGAATATGCCTCCTTCTGATCCAGCGATTCCTGTTCCAAGTGAATATTATACAATTGGTATCCAACAGTATTTGAGTCCAGAAGAAGGAATTCAAGTACGAGATTTAAATGATCGTCTAAATGCAATGGCTGTCGCTGGAAATTCTCAAGGTGTCCAGTCGGCGAAAGCACAAATACAGAGTATTCTTGAACGTGGAGCGAAACGTCGTTCACAGGAACGAGGACCAGATGGACAACGTGCCGCTGCGAATATAGCCAAATCAGCGACTGAGTTGGATATGATGTATACTCCGTCCGGCATGGCAACAACATATCCTTCAGAACCAAATCCTGGACCGAAATATGGAACACCTCTACAATACGGAACATCTATGCCTCCACTCAGAAATCCAGCCTCCTGGAGAAATAGTGGTCAAGGGCCTATGCCTGAACCAATTGATTCGTCTACACCTCAGATTGCAATGATGAGTAGTAGTGTTGAAAGTTCTGCTTCATGGATTAAGGGGGATAGTGTTGTTTCAGGACTCAGTGGTCAGGAGATTAAGGCAGACGACTTTAAGCATAATAATATGCAACCATTTTTCCGTGGAAATGCCAAACAAAACATGAATCCGTCCGCCAATACGAGTCGTCTAGATATGTTTACAGGTGCTGGAACAACCCAAATTGAGAAACAGGAAATTTCGCCAATGTTCAATCACAATGTTCCTTTTGGTCAACCCTTTGGGAATGAGCCAAATGCAGATTTTGTTCGTAGTCGTATTGTTGAACCAGGTCGTCGTAATAATGAGAAACCATTTGAACCAACTCGTGTTGGACCTTCTTTGGGTGAGAAGGGGGGGATTACAGGAAAGGGCGGATTCCAGCAATTAGAGGTGAATGAAATCATGAAACGTGCTATGCCGACTACAGATAAACTTCGTACAACAGATAATCCAAAACTCAGTTATAATAATCAAGTTGTTCCAGGTGTTCATTTTATTACAGCACCTGCTCTTGATTCAGGTGAAGTCCGCAAATATAGACCTGATACTTTTTTCATGAATGAAACCGGTGAGAGAAATGGTGTTGCGACAAGTGAAGTGACGAAGGAAGCCGTCAGACCCATACAAGTTCTCAAATACACGACACGTACCGATACAACAGACGAACTCATTGGTGCACCGGCTTCTCAAGAAGCATTCAAGTCCTATGTCGCTGGAGACTACCGAACACCAATGGGTCAACAATATGGAGGCGCTGGATATCGTAATACAGATGGATCTACATATGGCGCAGGTGCACGAGATGATTATGGTGTTACGACATATGAAGTACGTCCGAATGAGCGTTTAGCAACACAAGATCGTGTTATGGGTCTTAATTTAACACCTGCTGAGACTGGTCAGGTGACAATTCATTATGAGGATGATGCACGACCCACACGACGTGGTGAGACAGTGGGGAATATTCGCCAGACAGGTACTCCTGTTGGATATGCAAATGGTGCACCTGCCATTACAACATGGGATCCAAGTGATGTGGCACGTACGACAATCAAGGAAACGACAGTGGATTTCAATTATCGTGGTATCGTAGGTCCTGGTGCAGGACCTGAGCGGTTGAAGGTGTATGATCCAAATGATATTGCGAAGCCGACGCAGAAATCGCAATTATCTCAGGATTCTCGTATGGCTGGACCGGCAATCTCAGTCAATAAGGATTTTACCAGTCATGAATCTGCATATAATATGCGTAAGAATGATTCAAAGACCATTGTATCCAGAGGACGTAAGCCGATTGCTGGAAATGGTGTTGTAGCAGTATCCAATAGTTATGTAAATCAGACAGCGAAACGCTTAACAGTAGATGATATGAATGATCGCTCAATGGCGGTGAATCGTGTGACAGGATTAACACCTGGTACAGCAGATCTAGGTCGTATTCAGTACAGATTGCCTCTCAAGCTTGATATAAGTATGGAGCGTAATTTACCGGCGATGGTGGATGCAGTGGAGAATAATCCATTGAATCAATCCTTGCGGAAGAATGCAATCCGAGATTCAATGATCTTGGAACAACTCAATGGATCTAGAGGCTAGAAATCCAATATATAAAATTGGAGTATAGCATCTCAGCCCGCGTGTGGAAGTGAAGAGTACTAAATATAAAGTACGGCTCTATATAAAATTTGAATAGATTCTATTTCATTCCTTTTTTCAATGGGGTGCTTCTATAGCAAGATTTACCCTTCGGAGGATGAGTTCAAGGGTGCAGGATGTGTATTTATGAGTAAAACACACATCCTGGCTGGATACCAGCCAAAGAAACGGATTGCGCATATTTCTGGATTTGGTGGAAAACGCCAAGAAGGAGAAACATTTCTAGTAACAGCAATGAGAGAGACATTAGAAGAATTATTAGATATAAAAGATATTCCTAAGAAACTTATTTCTAGAATCAATGAAACGATTCTTCCTTCTAAAGTTATTATACGGGGATCTTATATTCTCTGTATATATTCATTC
>Ga0007816_1000517_pt1 | contig 11125 bp, 8 predicted proteins | sample CryBogCBE27Jul09_FD_71213 | JGI IMG/M metagenome (GOLD analysis project Ga0007816, IMG submission 71213) | Freshwater microbial communities from Crystal Bog, Wisconsin, USA - CBE27Jul09 | ecosystem: Environmental > Aquatic > Freshwater > Lake | place: Crystal Bog, Wisconsin, USA | collected...
CTACAGACCTGGTACTACGACGCTGCCGACGACCCCGATGTTGATTTCCACGATCTCGACGGTATTTCGTACGAGGAGTCCCTCGACAATTTCCACCAGTCCATTGCCAACAGTAAGCAAATAGCTCTTGGCCACTCAGTGGACGCGGTGGCCGAATTAGAACACCCCTTGGGATACGAAGTAAACCTGCGCTGGATTTATATTCATCTCATCGAGGAATGCGCCAGACACGCCGGTCACGCCGACCTACTGCGCGAACTCATTGACGGAACTGTTGGGTACTAGTCTTCGAGCTTGAGCGCTGCCACGAATGCTTCTTGCGGTACTTCGACTCGACCCAAGTTCTTCATGCGCTTCTTACCCTCTTTTTGCTTCTCGAGGAGTTTGCGCTTTCGGGTGATGTCACCGCCGTAACATTTGGCCAGAACGTCCTTACGTCGCGCCTTAACAGTTTCGCGAGCAATTACTCGAGACCCAACCGCCGCCTGGATTGGAACATCGAACATCTGTCGCGGGATGAGTTCTTTGAGTCGCTCGGCCATCTTGCGACCGTAGTAGTCCGCGTTGGACTTGTGGACAATTGTGGAAAACGCATCAACGGGCTCGTGGTTGATCAAAAGGTCTACGCGCACCAGTTGTGAGGTGACGTAACCAGCGGGTTCGTAGTCCAGTGAGGCGTACCCCTTGGTCCGAGACTTCAAGGCGTCAAAGAAGTCGATAACCACTTCAGCCAACGGAATTGAATACCGCAATTCAACGCGCTCGGTTGAGAGATAGTCCATCTTGACCATCTCCGCACGACGGCTCTGGCACAGGTCCATGATTGCCCCGAGATACTCAGAGGGCGAAAGAATTGAGATGTCGAGCATCGGTTCATCAATGTGATCGAGGCGTGAGGGGTCGGGCAATTCCGTGGGGTTGTCAATAATGATTTCACTGCCATCAGTCAAGAACGCGCGGTAGACCACTGAAGGAGCGGTGGCGATGATGTCCAAGTTGTACTCACGCTCGAGGCGTTCGCGCACAATCTCCATGTGCAAGAGGCCTAAAAAGCCACAACGAAAGCCAAAACCCAGGGCGTGGGAGTTCTCTGGCTCAAAGGTAATTGAGGCGTCGTTCAGTTTGAGTTTGTCGAGCGAGTCACGCAGGTCAGTTAGGTCATCCCCATCGATTGGGTAGATGCCGCAAAAGACCATGGGCTTGGGGTCCATGTAACCCGAGAGCGGTGCGACTGCGGGGTGCACCGCATCGGTAATGGTTTCACCGGACTTTGCTCCACCGACATCCTTGATGCCCGCAATGATGTAGCCCACTTCCCCGGGGCCCATCTCGGTGACCTTCTTTAAGTCGGGAGTTCTGATGCCAATTTCTTCGATCTCGTGATTCGCGCCAACTTGCATCATGCGAATCTTCATGTCATCGCGAAGCGTTCCCTCGACGATGCGAATGGAACTCACTACACCGCGATACTGGTCGTAGTTAGAGTCGAAGATCAATGCTTGGAGTGAAGCCTCGGGGTCGCCCTTTGGCGCAGGAATGCGGTCAACAATGGCGTCGAGCAATTCGGGTACCCCAACACCAGTCTTCGCCGAAATCGTGAGTACTTCATCCGCCGGGATTCCCAGAACTCGCTCGAGCTCTTCCTTGCAACGATCAGGATCGGCGGCGGGAAGGTCAATCTTGTTTAGAACGGCGACTATTTCGAGGTTGTTCTCAATTGCTTGGTAACAGTTGGCGAGCGTTTGTGCTTGTATTCCCTGCGAGGCGTCAACCAGAAGCACCGCACCTTCACAGGCGGCGAGAGAACGCGAAACTTCATAACCGAAGTCAACGTGGCCGGGGGTGTCAATCAGCTGGATGATGCTGTCTTTCCAAGTCACACGGACGTTTTGCGCCTTAATTGTGATTCCACGCTCCCGCTCAATATCCATTGAGTCGAGGTACTGCGCGCGCATGAGGCGTGGATCGACCGCTCCAGTAATTTCGAGGATTCGGTCCGAGAGCGTTGACTTACCGTGGTCAATGTGAGCAATAATGCTCAAGTTTCTAATCTTAGAAATGTCAATTTTTGAGGTACTCACGGCGACTTTAGGTTAGTTGCTCCCCCCTCAATTGAAATTCCATCAGTGTTGGGCTCAATTTCAATCCGCCGGATCTACTTCGGGGCGCACTAGCCTTCTAAAGGCAATTTTTTGTCACATAATAAGGAGAATTTCAGTGAAATTGTTTACTAAAGCATCAGCGAGTGTTGCGCTTTCCGCAACTGTGCTGCTTGGTGCGTCAATCATCTCAGCAGGTGTGGCCAGCGCCGCCCCCGCTACCTTCGGTACGGACATTGCCGTTGTCCACGTTTTGACCTCAACTGTGACCCAGGCTCCTAACGACAGCGTTTATGACGCCCAGGGGAACCTTTGGGTCGTCTACAACTATGGACTCGTCAAGGTTTCCAAGGCGGGTGTTGAAACTCAGATCCTCTCGACGAACGGTCAAACCTGGCCAGTGTCTCACCCCAGCGGAACCGATGGTTCAACTGGCTACCTTTCGGGAAACCTCGCGTTCTCAAATGGTTACATCTACTTCACCGACGGCGAGCTTGGAATTGCCCGCGTGGCAGCAAGCCTGAACCACTTGGCAACCACCTCTGACATCCACATGGTGGTTGACACGAGTAATTCAACTAACACCGCCGCTTGCAGTTACGACAGCAGTTTCTACGCTGTAGACGCACACGGAAACGTTGTGTTCGACGCTTACGACGGTGTTGAAAGCAGCCAATTATGCATCCACCGCGCAACTGCAGCTGCAACCTCTTACTCGGTTTTTGAGGCTGACTCCTACGGCATTTCGGCTATTGCTTTCGGTCTCGACGGAAAGCTGTACCAAGTAGATGGCTCAACTAGCCAGTTCTCGCGTACCACCATTTCAGGTGCTGGTGCTGGCACCTGGACCAACTGGGGCCTTGCTTCAGAGCAAAGTTCACCTGTTCGTTCATTCGCCTTCCAGCCACGTACTGGTTACATCTTTGGCTTGGACGCAACTGGTCTGTTCGTTCTTGTGCCAAACAAGGATGGCAGCTTCACCGACAACGACCAGTCGGGCATGCCAATTGGACCTGGATTCACTGGCCTTATTGCCGGTAACACTGACGAGCTAGACAACACCGCCTACACCGTTAGCTATGACGCAAACAACTGTGTAATCACCCAGGAGCCAAGTCAGATTGTCAAGATCTGTTCGAACCCAGGTGGTGGAGTAATCATTCGTCCATTCGACGTTGCCTCCTCTAACCGTGGTCCGGTCTACAGCCAGGTATTGGCATTGGCTAAGGCCATCAAGGCCGCCGGTGCGATGACCGTAACGTTGACCGGTTACACCGACAACACCGGCTCAACCAAGGTCAACGCCACCTTGAGCCACCAGCGTGCCCTTGAAGTGAAGATTCTTCTTAAGAAGCTCCTCATTTCGATGAAGGACGGCGCTGTCAAGATCACGGTCGTTGCTGGTGGTTCTTCGAACCCAGTAGCGAGCAACGCCACTGCGGCTGGCCGTGCATTGAACCGTCGAGTTGAGGCGAATTTCTAAGCCTCGCTTGAGCAAATCAACGGCCCATCCCTTCGGGGGTGGGCCGTTTTTGCTTTATTTGGCTGAATTGGTTATTTACTGCTAAAGTAGCCAAGCCCGCGTAACGGACGTTGCGCCCTAGAACGAGGTTGTTTGTGGCAAATATTAAGAGCCAAATCAAGCGTATTAAGACCAACGAAGCTGCGCGCGAGCGCAACAAGCGCGTTAAGTCTGAGGTGCGCACTCGCACCAAGAACGCATTGGCCGCTGCCGGTACCGAGGCTGAGGTCGAGACCTTGAAGGCCGCGATCAAGCGCATCGACAAGGCTGCCACCAAGGGTGTCATCCACAAGAACCAGGCTGCTAATAAGAAGTCTGGTTTGATGCGTCGCATCAACGCACTTAAGTCAACAAAGGCTTAACGACGCGCGGTCGCGTGTAAACGCGACAACCTCGCCACCAATACTTCCAATACCGTTAATTCGGTCAAATCTTGGTCGTTCGTGACGTCTTTGCCGTAATCCACCCCACCCTTTAAGTCAACATCAGCTTGGGCGAGTAAATGAATTGCCACGGCAAAGCTTTCTTGAGAGAGGGCTTTACTTTCTTTAATCAGAAATTTTGCTTGAGTCTCTGACTTTTTGAAAGTCTTCATCACCTCGGCGACACTTAAGTTCTTGCCCGCCAGGCTCGCTCGGTCTAGATAGAAGTTCTTGAGGGCTCCGAGAATTTGCAGCGCCGCCACCGACTCCGAATCGAGCATGCGGCGAACAGCGGTAATGGCTGCGGTGGTGTCGCCTTTCACAATGACCTTGGTCAGATCCCATGAATAGACACTTCCCTGTTCCCCGAGGTACGGCTCTATCATCTCGAAGGTAAGTGGCTCTTGACCAAAAATAGACAACAAGGTTCGTGCCAAGTTGTCGACTCGACTCACGTCGTCGCCATAATGATCCGCCAACCGGTCAATCCCGGGTTTATCAAGCTTCACACCGTACTTAGCAAGTCGTTCGGAGATGTACTCAGAACGGTCCTTGCTCGAATTTCCTACGTCAAAGCTAATGACCTCTTGCGCCAGATCGACAATTGTGCCCTTCTTGCCACCCACTACCCCAGCAATGAGCACAACTCCATCCACTGGATTCTGAGACCAGGCCTTCACCGCCGCCACAGCGTCACTCAGAAAATTCTGAGCATCTCGAATGACTACCAGGCGCTTGGGGGTTAAGAAAGGTGGCGAATTCAGCGCGGTAATTGCGGACGAGATAAGTGCATCTCGTTCTTCCACCGGAGATGACTTAATGGTGATGTCTTCGAGGGCAAATGAGGGGTCGAGATCGCCTAATTCACGCGAAATAACTAACTGCAGCTCGTCATTAACCATCGTTGCCGATGATCCCTGCACGCAAACAAATTGAGTCATCGAGCCTCCATGATGCGTGCAAGCGTATCTCGAACCCGTACCGTTCCGGTCACGTCGTGAACTCGCAGGACTCGGCATCCTAGGGTTATGCCAACTGAGGAAGCAGCCAAAGAGGCCTCGCGGCGCTCGGTGACCTCTTGGTCAAAAATCTTGCCCAGGAATGTTTTGTTTGAGGCCGATAACAACAACGGGAAGCCCAGTTTGGCCAGCGAGTCAGAATTCCTCAGCAGGTCCAGAGATTGGCTCGCTGTTTTGCCGAGGTCTAGCCCAGCGTCCAAGATTATTCTCTCGGGGGAAACGCCAGCGGCCAGCGCACGGTCTTTTCGATCAACCAAGAACTCCGTCACCGATTCGGTCACATTGTCATAATGGGGATTAGGGTCAGCCACTCGAGGACGAAGACGAATGTGAGTCGCGACAACGGTGGCCCGATGTTTGGCCGCCACGTTCAAATACTCCGGATCGGCAAATCCACTGATGTCATTTCCCACCACGGCACCTTCACTAAAACACGCGTCGGCCACGCTGGCTCGCCAGGTGTCAATGCTCAGGGGCAAGTCGAATCGAGCTTTCAGCGCCGCAATCGCTGGGACTACCCGATCGAGTTCTTCAGCCTCAGTGACTTCGTCACCAGGTCCGGCCTTTACTCCGCCCACATCTAACAGGTCCGCCCCGTCATTTACCAACTGCTCGGCTCGAGAAAGGAAATCGTCAAAGTTGTAAGTCGCGGCGGGGGCGAAAAAGGAGTCCTTGGTTCGGTTGAGAATTCCCATGACCAAAGCCCGGCTCGAGAGGTCGTAGGAGCGCTCACCGAGCGAGAGTGAAACCGGGGGCGTTAGCCATGTAACTTCCATGCCCTTCCTTCCGGGTCTAGTCAGAAAAGCCTAGGTCCAATTGGCTCTAAAATCGTTATTCCATGATTTTTCCCTAGGGTCAAAACTGACTATAAAGGGAGCAAGAGAAAGGCGAGGTATGGACGACGACATTTTTGAGCGCATCATTTTCCTCGCAGACCCCGAACTGAACGAGCCAGTCCTGATTTGCAGCCTCGAGGGCTGGATCGACGCCGGTGGCGCCGCCAATACCGCAATTAACACCTTGCTCGATGCCATCGACACGGAGGTTCTCGCCACCTTTGACACCGAATACTTCATCGACCAGCGAGCCCGTCGACCAATGGCTCGCATCATCGACGGGGTCACCACCGAACTGACCTGGCCCGAGATTCAGCTTCGCTACGGTAAGGACCGTGACGGAGCCGACCTGATCTTCCTCGTTGGACCAGAACCAGATTTTCACTGGAGCGACTTTGTCGACATCGTGACCGATGCGGCTGGACGCTTCGACATCCGGGTTGTCGTTGGCCTCGGTGCCTTCCCGGCTCCCGCCCCTCACACGCGTCCCACTCGCGTTATTGGTACCGCCTCCGCACAAAGCGCGCATCTCCTCGCGAGCATTGGCACCGTTAACGGCGAAATCGAAGTTCCTGCGGGAATCACCTCGGCTCTCGAATTAGGTTTCGCCGAGGTCAACATTGACATGGTTACTCTGTGGGCTCGAGTGCCGCACTACGTGGCATCACTGCCCTACCCCGAAGCCGCCGCTGCACTCATTGATGGTTTGGCCGGCACAGCGGGTTTGAGCCTCGACTCTTCTGAACTCCGTCGCTCAGCCGATGAGGCACGCCAACACGTAGAAGACATGATGAGTGGCAATCCTGATCACAACCAAATGATTGAGCAACTCGAACAGGCGGTTGACAGTGAGATTTCGACACCCCTTGGTGGCGAGATTCCCAGTGGTGAAGAACTAGCGGCGGAACTCGAAAAGTTCCTTCGCGGCGAAGCTAATTAACGACGTCGCCCTCTTCAATCGCCATGCCTAGACCTAAGGCATAGCCCTCCAAGAAAAGAGAGCATTCCTCTTGGCGAGGATGACGATTGGCAATTTCATGAAATTCCGGTCCATGGTCAGCCTCTTGGAGGTGCGCCAATTCGTGCACCAAAACGCAGTCAATGACCCACTCGGGGCACTGCGTAAGCCGGCTCGAAACTCTGATTTCGCGAGTATCCGGTGAACACGACGCCCAACGAGTCTTTTGATTACTCACCCACCGAACGGCCGAAGGAAGAATTCCGTCGTTATAGAGCTCGGCGAGTACTCGCGCACGCTCTTCTAAAGCAACGTCACCAGCCGCAATTTGCGGGCGTTGGGTAATGAGTCGTTCGACCAGGTCATCTACGAACTGCGCTCGGGCCTTGCCTTTGAGGCTGACTGGAATTTGGACAACGATGCGTGAGCCCGCCCAGTGTGCAGTGCCGGTCTTTTTGCGCTTCGCCGAAGCACGGATTTCAACCTCGGGCCGATCAAACTGCGGAGGCTGGATGATGACTTCGCTTTTGGACTTAGCGTTGTTCGCCATTTATTTAACGACGTTCACCAATCGAGGGGGTCGAGCCACAACTCGCTGTGCCGCTTGACCTTCAAGGGCTTCAACAATCTCAGGGGCCGCTAGGGCTAGTGCCGTGGCGTCGGCTTCGGAGATACCGGGAGCGACTTCGATGCGAGCCTTGACCTTTCCATTCACCTGAACAACCATCGTCACGGTTTCTTCAACGAGCATTGCCGGGTCCGCTACGGGCCACGACTGCTGGTGGACCGACTTTTCCCCGGGGTGACGCTGCTCCCAAAGTTCAGCGGTGATGTGCGGAGCCATAGGCGCGAGTAGCAAAAGCATTTTGTCAATGCCGTCTTCGAGAACGTGCTGGTTGATGCCCTCGGGGCTACGAGCATTCTTCGAAAGGGTATTCAACAATTCCATCAGTGCTGCCACGGCAGTGTTGTAGCTCCAACGGTCTAAGTCAGTGGTGACTCGCGCAATTGTGCGATGCACCGCTTGAGTAACGCTCAAGTCTTCGGCAGTATTTTCTGTGTGAAAGTTGACTTCAAAACCTTCAGCCAGGCGAACGAGCCGGTCGATGAAGCGTGCGCAACCTTCGATGACCTCTTCGGTCTGATCGGTCCAGTCCACGTCATCGGCGGGTGGACCTACGAAGAGGTGGAAGACCCGCAGCCCATCAGCTCCGACCGTTGGGTAGTACTTTTCAGGCGCAATGAGGTTGCCCTTTGACTTACTCATCTTGGATCCGTCGAGGCGAATCATTCCTTGAGTAAAGAGTCGCTTAAAGGGCTCGCGTTCCACGCCGGGAGCGATATTTAGGTCAACTAACGCTTTGACATAGAAACGTGCGTAAAGCAGGTGCAAGATCGCGTGTTCAATTCCACCGATGTACTGATCCACCGGCATCCATTTAGCTGCTTCAACGGGGTCAAAGGGCCTGTCCTGGCTAAAGGGGTCGGTGTAGCGAAGGAAGTACCAAGAAGAGTCCGTAAATGTGTCCATAGTGTCAGCCTCGCGACGTGCGGGTGCGCCACACTTGGGACAGGCAACATTTCGGAAGCCTTCGTGAGTGGCGAGCGGAGATTGGCCACTCTTGTCCATCACTACGTCGTCGGGCGCCACCACGGGCAGTTGCTCGGTTGGAACTGGGACAAGCCCACAACTCTCACAGTGAACGATTGGAATTGGGCAGCCCCAGAAACGCTGGCGTGAAACGAGCCAGTCGCGTAAGCGATAGTTGACCTTGCGAATTCCATTGGCCTTCTCTTCCAAGAAGGCTGCAGCCTTTTCTTTGGCTTCAGCAATGAGCATTCCATTTAGGAAACCGGAGTTGATGTGGGCGCCGTCCCCGCTGTACGGACCTTCGACATCGGCAGGCACTTCAACTGTTCGAACAACCGGCAGACCGTGAGCCTGAGCGAATGCGTAGTCACGCTCATCCTCGCCCGGTACCGCCATGATGGCGCCGGTGCCGTAGGTTCCAAGGACGTAGTCGGCGACGTACACCGGAACCTTTTCTCCGTTGAAGGGGTTAATAACGTAACTTCCGGTAAAGGCCCCGCGCTTATCGAGACCGGCCCCAGCATCACTCGAAGCGGTGCGCTCCATTTCGCTTGCCGAACTGGCGTAGGCCACGAGAGTTTCGACCGCGGCCTTCTGTTCGGGAGTCGTGAGACGTCCCAATAATGGGTGCTCGGGAGCCACGACGGCGTAGGTAATACCAAATCCGGTGTCGGGGCGCGTGGTGAATACCCGGAGCGACTCGGAAGGATTACTCGCCAGAGCCAGGTCAAACTCAACGCCTTCGCTTCGACCAATCCAGTTTCGCTGCATGGTCTTGACTCGATCGGGCCACTCGAGGGCATCAACATCATTTAATAGTTCTTCGGCGTAATCGGTGATGCGGAAGAACCACTGCTCCAAGTTCTTGCGCTCGACGACATCGCCACTTCGCTCACACGTTCCATCACCGAGCACTTGCTCATTAGCCAAAACGGTGGCACAACCAGGGCACCAGTTGACCGGAGCCATGGCGCGGTACGCCAAGCCGGCCTCAAAGAACTTGATGAAAATCCACTGAGCCCACTTCATGTATTCGGGGTCGTGGGAGTAAACGAAGCGACGCCAGTCGTAAACGGCACCCAACTTCAAAACCGAAGACTTGAGTTCTTCCATTCGTGCTTCAGTAAAAATACGGGGGTGGCTTCCGGCTTTGATTGCGGCGTTCTCCGCGGGGAGTCCAAAGGAGTCAAAACCAAATGGAGTGAGGACGGCCTTGCCGCGCATGGTTTGGTAGCGAACCACGAGATCGCCAAAGGTGTAGTTACGTACGTGGCCCTGGTGCGCCGATCCCGATGGATAGGGATACATGCAGAGTGCGTAGAAGCGCTCTCGGGCATCGTCGTTGTCTACGTTGTATGTTCCCTCTTCCAGCCAACGGGACTGCCACTTAGATTCAATCTCGGTTACGGAAAAGGGACGAGCCATTGGAACAGTCTAGATTGTGGGATTTTTAAGGTCTGCTAGTATTAATTCCGCCTTTGGGGGTATAGCTCAGCTGGCAGAGCACTTGCATGGCATGCAAGGGGTCAGGGGTTCAAATCCCCTTACCTCCACCAAAAGGGCCTCATTCGAACCCCGGTCCGGCAATGGACTGGGGTTCGTTTTGGCTCCATCCATGATCCAGCCTCGGAACCCCTCGTCATGGAAGGCCGCGAAGGGCTGCTGCATGGGGGCGTGGACAATCGAACCGTCGACTTCGATGGCGATTTCTTCGAACATTGACTGGTTGAGGTTGCGACGGACCTGCGGCGATGCCATGGCATAGGCGTCGCCAAGGTTGCTGGCGAAGGCCAGCGCTCGGTCGAGGTTCTTCTCCAAATACTCCCAGTGAACTTCGGCGTTGGCCATCAGTGCTCCGGCATTGGCCAACTCAGTTGAAATGCGGTTCTGCTCTTCTTGGAGCAGGTCAATCGGAACCGCTCCAGCCAAGTGAGCCTTGAGCAGTGACCGTCGCTCGGTCTCGAGCGCCAAGATGCGCCGACGCTGATCGTCAACCATCTGACGCGCCTTCTCGGTGCGCCGCTTCGCCGCCTTCATGAGATGTCCGTAGAGGGTGGTGGTGATGTCGACGTCGAGCTTGATGGTCCGGTAGTAGCGCTCGATGTGATCTTCAATCTCGGAGATCCAGACGTAGGGCAGATCGCAGGCATTCAACTTGGAATGGCGTCCGAGGCAGGCGAAATACTCGTAGACCCCACCGTGGCGACCGGTGTTCTTCGAATAGATCATGCGTTGACCGCAGCGACCACAAGCGAGAGTGCCCTTCAAGTAATGCTCGTGCTTTCTGGTGCGTTCTCCCGCCAGTGCTTTCGATTCCAGCATTGACTGGACCTTGGCGAAAATCTCTTCAGAGACGAGCGGTTCGTGGCTCCCTTGGTAGAGCTCGTTGGGTGCTGAAGCGGTGAAGTTCCGCTCGACGAGGTCGGGTGGACGAAGAGCCGAGTCATCTCGCTTCGTGGTCCTCACCTTCTTGGCCCGGCGAACCCCATAGAGACCTTGGCATCTCATCAGTCGAGCCACCTGGTCTCGTCCCACGTCATGGCCTGCTCGGCGCATGGCCTTCCACATCTTGCGAGTCCCATAGACCGAGAAGTTGGCGGCGTGGATCTCGCAGAGGGCTTGACCAAGGATCTCATCGCTCATCGCTCGTGCCGAGATTGGTCGTGTCTTTGCGGCGT
>Ga0007816_1000531_pt1 | contig 11026 bp, 8 predicted proteins | sample CryBogCBE27Jul09_FD_71213 | JGI IMG/M metagenome (GOLD analysis project Ga0007816, IMG submission 71213) | Freshwater microbial communities from Crystal Bog, Wisconsin, USA - CBE27Jul09 | ecosystem: Environmental > Aquatic > Freshwater > Lake | place: Crystal Bog, Wisconsin, USA | collected...
GGCTCGGGGCGTCTTCGTGTTGGGAGTGCTCGACGGGGATCCCCATCTCCTCTAAGACCTGCACCGATCGCCGACGGAGGTCAGAGGCACGGTCACCCGGCGAGAGGTCGAAGTAGCCACCACGATCGAGCGGCACCGGTGGGGTGGATGGATCGAGGTTGGCGAAGTAGAAGTACTCGATCTCTGGGGCGACGTAGAAGGTGTAGCCCTTCTCCTTGGCGTGACCCGCAACCCGACGGAGCGTGTGGCGTGGACACCCCTCGAAGGGGCTGCCATCCAAGTTGGAGATGTCGCAGACCACCCGTGCAATCTCAGCCCCGCTCCCGACGTAGGGGAGGATCTGGAACGTCGAGGCGTCGGGTCGAGCCAGCACGTCGGCCTCTTGGACACGGGAGAAGCCGTCGATGGCAGAACCGTCGAAGGTCATCCCCTCCTCGAGCGCCCCCTCGAGCTCTTGCGGGGTGATGTGGAACGCCTTGGGCGTTCCGAGCACGTCGGTGAACCAGAGCTGGATGAACCCAATCCCGCGTTCTTCAACGGTCCGCAGCACGTAGTCGTTCTGTTGCACAGTGCACCTCTCTCAATGCGAAGAAGCCGCCCCGAAGGGCGGCCTCCTCACCACATGTTGCCAGAAGCCGATTCCTCGGCGACCCAACTACTTCGACGCTGCGCCGCAGACGGTCTCCACGAGGAGGCGCGTCACGGTGTAGGGGTCCATGTTGGCGTTCGGACGACGGTCCTCGAGCCAGCCCTTCTTGTCGATGGCGACCTTCCACGGAATACGGATGGAGGCGCCACGGTCTGAGGTGCCGTAGGAGAACTTGTCGTAGCGAGCGGTCTCGTGGGCGCCGGTCAAGCGCTCCTCGATCCCGTGGCCGTAGTTCTCGATGTGCTCCATCACCTTGGTACCAATGGCCTCACAGCCGGCGATGATGGCGTCCCAGCCACCGTCTTCGCGCATCTGCTTGGTGGAGAAGTTGGTGTGCGCACCTGCGCCGTTCCAGTCACCCTTCATGGGCTTGGCGTCGAAGGATGCCTCCACGCCGTAGTCCTCGGCGATGCGGTTGAGTAACCACCGTGCGGTCCAGATTTGGTCGCCGATCTCGACGGGGCCGAGCACGCCGATCTGGAACTCCCACTGGCCCATCATCACTTCGGCGTTCGTGCCTTCGATGCCGAGGCCAGCCTTCAGGCAAGCCAGGGTGTGGGCTTCGACGATGTCGCGTCCGGGCATCTTCGAGCCGCCGACGCCGCAGTAGTAGGGACCCTGTGGGGCGGGGTAGCCAACCTCAGGCCAGCCGTAGGGGCGGCCGTCGGCGATGAAGGTGTACTCCTGCTCGATGCCGAACATTGGCTCAAACGCGGCGTAGGTCTCCGCAGCGGCCTTGCAGGCGGCCCGGGTGTTGGTCGGGTGCGGGGTCATGTCGGTGAGCAGCACTTCGCACATCACCAAGATGTCGTTCGGGCCACGCAGCGGGTCAGGGCAGGTGAAGACTGGGTTCAAGACGCAGTCAGAGTTGTCACCAGTTGCCTGGTTGGTCGACGAGCCGTCGAATCCCCAGATGTCGGGGGTCTTGCCATCGGCGATGATGCGGGTCTTGCTGCGAAGCAGCGGTGACGGCTTGGTCCCGTCGATCCAGATGTACTCGGCCTGGTACGCCACGTTGTCTCCTTGGATGTCGTTGCACTACTGCGGGGGCGTCGCCGTTGACCATGGCCCGCGACCGGGGAAGTCCCGATGTCCTCCATTCTTGCAGGTGTCGCTGAATCACCCTTCCGCCTCTGTGAACAGCGTATGAAAAGTGCACCAGCCGCAGATGGGGCAGGTTGATGCTCCCCGGTAGGCTCGTTCCGTGGGATCCCTGCGCATTGCTGCCGCCCAGCTCAACCCAGTCGTTGGCGATCTCGCCGGCAATGTCACCAAGATTCTCGATGCGCTCAAGGCTGCGAAGGATGCTGGCGCCGACCTGCTCGTCACCCCGGAACTCGCGCTCACGGGCTATCCACCCGAGGATCTCCTCTTGAAGGAGGCCTTCATTGCCGAGGTCGACGTCGCAATCGCCGCGATCGTCGCGGCGACCTCCTCCTGCGCCATCATTCTCGGGACCCCACTCGCAGGACACCTCGCAGGACCACTCGGCCCAACGAGGGATGCCCGCAGTCCGCTCGGCCCCGCCTCTGAAGGCCCTCGCCGACCGCTGGCCAACGGCGCAGTCGTCGCTTCGAACGGCGTCGTGCTCGGCACGGTGGCGAAGCAGTTCCTCCCCAACTACGGCGTGTTCGACGAACAACGGTGGTTCCAACCTGCAACGGCACCAGCGCAGACCTTCGTCATCGGCGCGTCGAGCATTGGCGTGGTGATCTGCGAGGACCTCTGGGCCGATGGACCGAGCGCTGCAGTTGCAGACCTCGGGGCAGAGGTCATCTGCGCCATCAACGCTTCGCCCTTCAGTGTGGGTCGCCACGACGCCCGTGAGGCACTCGCCCAGAGCCGTGCTGCAGCGACCTCGACCCCAATCCTCTACGTGAACCAAGTCGGTGGCCAAGACGAACTCGTCTTCGATGGACAATCCTTCCTCGCCACCGCCGAAGGCATCGTGGCCCGGGCATCTGCCTTCACTCCCGAGCTGCTCCTCATCGACGACGTCTCCACCCCCCAAGGCCCACTCACCGAACGGCGGAGCGACGTCGCCGAAACTTACGACGCCCTGGTCCTCGGCGTTGCCGACTACTTCGCCAAGAATCGCTTCAGCGATGCGGTGATCGGTCTCTCTGGCGGCATTGATTCTTCCCTCGTTGCCGCAGTGGCCGTCGATGCCCTCGGCGCTGACCACGTCCACGGGATCGCCATGCCCTCGCGCTACTCCTCGGACGGCTCGCTGACCGACGCCGATGCGCTAGCGGCGCGTCTCGGGGTGACCTGCGACACGATTCCCATTGAGCCCGGGCACGTGGCCCTGAGCGAGATGCTCACGCCCCTGCTCGGCGGTGATCCGACGGGACTCACCGATGAGAATCTCCAATCGAGGCTGCGTGGCGTCACCTTGATGGCGCTGTCGAACGCCAAGGGGTGGATCGTGCTCACCACCGGGAACAAATCCGAGATGGCTGTTGGCTACTCCACGCTCTACGGCGACTCCGCCGGGGGCTTCGCGGTCATCAAGGACTGCGTGAAGACCCTCGTCTACGACCTCTGTCGCTACCGCAACGACCTCGCTTCGGCGGGAGGCCAGGTTCCACCCATTCCTGAAGCTGTCCTCACCAAACCACCCTCAGCAGAACTGCGTCCCGACCAGCGCGACGACCAGTCCTTGCCACCGTACGAGATCTTGGACCCGATCATCGAGGCCTACGTCGAAGACGACCTCACCGCTCCAGAGATCGTTGCCCTCGGTTTCGATCCTGCAGTCGTTGACCGGGTCGTTGGTCTCATCGACGGCGCGGAGTACAAACGACGCCAGAGCCCGCTCGGCGTCCGGATCACGACCAAGGCCTTCGGACGCGACCGTCGCCTCCCCATCACCAATCGCTACCGACCACGAGGAGCAGCGTCGTGACGAACTTCCTCTCCCTCCACGACGGAGCAGCCCTCCTCGGCGAAGCCGTCGTGATCGAGAACCTCATCTTCAGCCGCTTCGGGGCGCGGTCCCAGCACGCGACGAACCCCGAGGTCGCCGTGGCCTTCTCGGTGGCGTCGAGACGTCACGGCGCCATCGCAGAAATCTTCACCGAGAAGTTGCCGGTTTCAGCATCGATACCCCGGGAGCCATTCCTCGCCCTGTCGAGCCCCCTCGGCATCCAGATTGCCGCCGTGCTGGAACATCTCCCCGACGATGACCGCGGTGCGCTCACCTTCTGCTGCGCGGAACTCCTCCCCCTCCTCATCGAGCGCTACGAGGACCACTTCGCCGCCACCACCCCAACCGCTGATGGCCCAGCACGAGCCGTTCTCTTCGACGCCGTGGCGGTGGCAGAGGACGATCTTCAGACGTTCGCTGAACTGGCTGGGCGTCTCCAAGGCTGAGGCGTGGCCAGTGCGCTCGGCGGAATGGAGTTGACCGGTACACTTTTTTGCCTACCGGCTCCGGGGGGTGTCGGGGTCATCTGCTCGCCGACAGCAAGCGCGAGCACAACGTGAGGAATTGCCTTGGCGAAAGAACGCATTGAACGCGATGACGAGGACCTCGTTCGGCTCTACCTGACCGACATTGGTCAGTACCCATTGCTGACCAAAGACGATGAAGTCCGTCTCGCCCAGACCATTGAAGAAGGACGCGAGGCGAGCACCAAGCTCGAAGAGCCCAAGGGCCTGACCGTCGCGCAGAAGCGTGAGCTCAGCCGAACGAAGTTGAAGGGCGAGGACGCCCAGCAGACCTTCGTCCAGTCCAACCTCCGCCTCGTGGTCTCCATTGCCAAGAAGTACCAGGCATCGGGACTCCCCCTCCTCGACCTCATCCAAGAGGGCAACCTCGGCCTCATGCACGCCGTCGAGAAGTTCGACTGGCGCAAGGGCTTCAAGTTCTCCACCTACGCCACCTGGTGGATCCGCCAGGCCATCACCCGAGGGATCGCCAACACCGGTCGCACCATCCGCCTCCCCGTGCACGCTGGTGACACCTTGGCCCGCGTCCAAAAGGCGCAGGCTCGTCTGGAGCTGAAATACGGACGCCCAGCGACCTTGGCCGAGCTCGGTGCTGAAGTCGAGATGCCTGAGGACAAGTTGATTGAGGCGCTCCGATTCCGCGCCGAGCCACTGTCGCTGTCAGAACCCCTGCGTGAAGATGGTGACGCCGAACTCGGTGACGTCGTCGAAGACCGTGGCGCAGAATCACCGTTCGAGGCAGCTGCCATTGCGCTCCTCCCCGATGAGATCAGCCGCCTGCTCGGACCACTCGAAGAGCGTGAGCGCGAGATCCTCATGCTCCGCTTCGGCCTCGACCGTGGCGAGCCTCGCACCTTGGAAGAGGTCGGTGAGCACTTCAACTTGACCCGTGAGCGCATCCGTCAGATCGAAGCGCGAGCGATGTCGAAGCTCCGGCACCCTTCTTCAGACACCGGCGCTCGGGACCTGCTCAACGTCTGAGGTCAGCTCGCTGCTCTCGGGGCCCGGTGCTTCGGGCTGGACTTGACCGCCAAGAGACCGAGTGCGCCGACCACGGCGACGATGCCCGTGAGTACTGGCGTTCGCTTCGACACCCGATCGCGCAACCGAACCGGCTTCGTGAAGGTCATGATCTCCCAGCCGCGCTCTCTGGCCACCTTGGCGAGCGCACGGTCGGGGTTCACGGCAACGGGGTGCCCGACGATCTCCAGCATGGGCTGATCGGTCGCTGAGTCGGAGTAGGCCCACGACGCGGCGAGGTCGATGCCGTTGGTCGTGGCCAGTTCTTCCATCGCCACAGCCTTGTTCGGGCCGTAGTTGTAGAACTCGGTCTCGCCCGTGTAGCAACCGGCGTCGTCGACCTTGGCCCGCGTGGCAACGGCGCCATCGACGCCCAACAGTTCTGCCAGGGGGAACACGATCTCTTCGGGGCTGGCCGAGACGAGGTAGACCCGGTGGCCTTCGGCGCGGTGGTGCTCCATGAGGTCGAGGGCTTCGGCGTAGATGAGGGGCTCAATCGTCTCAATGAGGGTCTCACGAACGATGGATGAAATTTGCTCGCGATCCCAACCCTTGGTCAAGGTCAGCATGGATTCTCGGATCTTCGTCAAGCGCTCTTCATCGGCCCCGAAGTACATGAACATGAGTTGCCCAGCAACTGCTCGGGCGACCATCCGGCGGGAGATGAGGCCCTGGCGGCGAAGTGGCCGGCCAAATGCGGCGATGGAGGCCTTGGCGATGACCGTCTTGTCGAGATCGAAGAAGGCGGCTTGCACGTGCTCAGCCTACGACCCTGCTTGAGCGAAGAGCAGGACGCTAGCTCCCAATCAGTGCGGCGGTGATGAGGGGCGCGTCATCGGCGGGTGCCAGTACCACGACTTCGTCACCGCGGTTGAGCTGCACCGCGTCATCAGGCTGCACGATGTGCCCGTTGCGGACGATCGCCACAATGGCCGAATCGCGCCCGAGATCGAGTTCTTCAATACGCTTGCCATCGGCCGGTGAGTGGTCGGCGAGTGTCACCTCGAACAAGTTGGCGTGGCCGTCGTCGAAGGTCATGAGTCGCACGAGCGATCCCACCGCGAATGCCTCTTCCACGAGGCTCGTGAGGAGCTGCGGCGTCGACACCGAGACGTCGACGCCCCACGTCTCATTGAAGAGCCACTGGTTCTTCGAGTTGTTCACCCGGGCGATCACCCGTGGCACCGCGAACTCTTGCTTGGACAGGAGCGAGATCACCAAGTTGTCTTCGTCGTCTCCGGTAGCTGCCACCATGACGTCGAAGGATTCAAGACCAGCGGCACGCAGCATGGCGAGTTCGCAGGCGTCGCCTGGGAGCACCGTGACGCCATCAATGGTGCCGTGCTTAGCCACGACGTCGTGGTCTTGTTCGAAGATGGTGACGTCGTGACCCTTGCGGGCCAAATCCTCGCCAATGGCAACGCCAACGGATCCTGCTCCAGCAATGGCGACCTTCACGATGCATCTCCTTGCTGCAGCACGGCCTCGAGGCGGTCGAGGTGCTCCTTTAGGACTGCCAGGTGCAGCAGATCACCGTCTTGGCCGATGAGGTCCTCCACGTGGAGACGAGGCTTCCCGGCACGGGTCACCGCAACAATGGTGGCGACGTCTTTTGGGATCACGTGGCGGAGGCGCTGACCAGCCAGCGCTGCGGGGAGTGGACGGTCGACTAAGTGCAGCATCCCACTGGCATCGACCCATGACGGGCGATCTTCATCGGGAATGAGCCAGCGGCGCACCTGATCAATCGTCCAGGTCACGGTGGCGACGGTGGCGATTCCGAGGCGCTGGTAGACCTCGGCCCGCTGGGGGTCGTAGATGCGAGCCACCACGTTTGGAACGCCGAAGTGCTCACGAGCGATTCGAGCGGTCAAGATGTTGGAGTTGTCGCCGCTCGTGACCGCGGCCAGGGCGTCGGCTCGAGCGATACCCGCTTCTTCCAGGCTGCCGCGATCGAACCCCGAACCAGCGATCATCGAACCACTGAAGTTCGAGCCCAAGCGACGGAACTGCTTCCCGTTCCGGTCGATGATGGCGACGGAATGGCCCTCGGACGACAGGTCTGCTGCCAGACCCGCTCCGACTCGACCGCAACCCACGATGACGATGTGCACGCCCCGATTCAACCACGAATCAGCGCGCCATCTGGAGCCCTCCGCCCGAAGAGGGCGCTGCCTCGGCAATACTCAGAGGGACATGAGTGAGCACAACCACGAACGCGTCCGCGGTATCAGGCGCCACCAGCGCATCGCCGCGGCCTACCCCGAGACGTGGCAGTACCGGCTGAAGAATCGACTCCTCGGCCCACCAATGGTCACCGAACGACTCTCCTCGGAGAAGCTGCGCAAGGTCGTCGCGATGGGGGTCCTCGGCCCCGACATGATCTCGTCCTCTGCCTACGGCACCGAGGAAATGCTCGTCGTCCTCGTGCCACTCATCGGGCTCGGTGCCTTCACCATGGTGATCCCCATCACCGTGGCGATCTTGGCCGTGCTGTTCTTCGTGGCGTTGTCCTACCTCGAGATCCTCGGCCACTACACCCACTCCGGTGGCGCCTACGTCGTGGCGAGGAAGAACTTCGGCACCAAGTTCGCCCAGGTCGCCGCCGTGGCCCTGCTCATTGACTACACCGTCACCGTCGCCGTCCAGGTCTCCGCCGGAACCGCAGCGATGACGAGTGCCTTCCCATCGCTGCTCACGAGCTTCCCCATCTTCGGGAACGGCACCGTCCCCATCACGGTCGCGGTCGTGCTCCTCATGTTCTACGCGAATCTCCGAGGCCTGAAAGAAGCAGGAGCGTGGTTCGCCGCTCCGGTGTACTTCTTCGTGATCTCCTTGGGTTTCGTCGTGACCATGGGGTTCATCAAGGGCCTCAGTGGTTCACTCCACGCCCACGCCATTCCCGCAGAGAAGGTGATCGGCTACAACCTCGGCCACCCGAAGGCCAACGCCCTCCTCATGGGTCTCGGCGTCTTCTACCTCTTGAAGGCATTCGCCAACGGTGGCGCATCGCTCACCGGCCTCGAGGCGGTCTCGAACGGCATCGACGTCTTCGAGCAACCGAAGGCCCGCAACGGCCGGATCGTGCTCGTCGTCATGTGCCTGGTCCTCGCCTACCTCGTCCTCGGGACCTCGCTGATCGCCCACTGGACCCATGCGGTGCCCTACGGCAGTGGCTCCCCAACGGTCGTCTCCCAAGAGGTGCACTACGTCCTCGGCTCCGGAGGACTCGGCAACGTCCTCTTCTACGTCGTCCAGTTCGCCACGATGTTGATCTTGTTCACCGGTGGCAACACCAGCTTCAACGGCTTCCCGTTCCTCGCCAGTTTCGTGGCCAGTGACCACTACCTCCCTCGCCAGCTCACCAAGCGTGGCCACCGCCTCGCGTTCTCCAACGGCATCTTCATGCTGACCGTGGTCGCCATCACCTTGATCGTGGCGTTCAAGGCCAACGTCAACTCACTCGTCGCCCTCTACGCCATTGGAGTCTTCACCGGGTTCACCGTCGCCGGAGCTGGCATGTTGAAGCAGCACTTCACGACCCGAGAGGGCCGCTGGCACCTCGGCATGGTCGTCAACGGCTTCTCCGCGGGGCTGTCGGGTGCCGTCGTCCTCATCTTGCTCATCACCAAGTTCGCTGAAGGTGCTTGGCTCATCTTCGCGGTTGCCCCTCCGATGTACTTCGGACTCCTCCACCTCCGCAAGCAGTACGAGAAGGAGGAGGACACGCTCGTCGAGGGTGTCGACGCAACGGTTGAGGCCCCGGTGCTCCGTCGCCACTCGGTCGTGGTCTTCGTTGATCGGCTCGACATGGCGACCGCTCGGGCCATGCAGTACGCCCGCAACCTGCACCCCGACGATCTCCGAGCCATTCACTTCAACCTGGACTCCCTCGCTGCCGTTGAACTCGTCGACTCGTGGGGACGTCTCGGCATCGGTCGCTTCCCCCTCGACGTCATTGAATGTCGTGACCGCCGCCTCGACCGGGCGGCACTCGAATTCGCAGCCGACGTCGTGGCCGATGGGAACACCGAGTGCACAGTCCTCCTCCCTCGCCGAATCTTCAACTCTCGCATCAGTCGGTTCCTCCACGACCGCTCCGCTGACAAGATCGCCGAAGCGCTGACGACGGTGCCCCACGTGGCCGCCACCATCGTGCCGTTCAACCTGAAGGCCGCAGGACGGCAACTCACCTTGGACGACCTGCGAGACGAAGAGGTCGACGCAGCGGCCGCCACCAGTGAGTCGCACCAGCCGAAGATGGCTGAGATCGACCTCGCCCTCGCCGCTCGAGCTGAGGGAACCGTCAAGATCGCAGCGCTCGAGACCCGGCAGCGGGCGAGGGTTGCCGGGCGAGTGCGCTCGATCCGCATTCAGCCCGCCCGTGACACCTCCAACCTCGAGTGCGTGCTCACCGACGACACCGGTGACATCACCATCACGTTCCTCGGTCGCCCGAATATCCCAGGCATCACCCAGGGAACCCGCCTCGTCGCCGAAGCCATGGTGGCCGAACGTGATGGCGTGCTGCAGATGACGAACCCCGAGTACGAACTCGTGGCCGAACCCGGTGAGTAGGGTGCCCGTGGTTGTCCCATCACCGTCGCCTAGGGTCGAGGCTCCACGCGGCGACCACGCACTCGAGCAGGAGAAAGGAGCACTCCGTGGCTAAAGCACTCGTCATCGTCGAGTCTCCGGCCAAGGCCAAGACCATCCAGGCCATGCTCGGGTCCGACTACGTCGTCGAATCCTCCATTGGGCACATCAGAGATCTCCCGAACGGTGCCGATGAGGTTCCTGCCGTCTACAAGGGCGAGGACTGGGCGCGACTCGGCGTGAATGTGAACGACGGCTTCAAACCGATCTACGTCGTCTCACGGAACAAGAAGGACGTCGTCAAGAATTTGAAGGCGCAGTTGGCGAAGGTCGACCAGCTCTTCCTCGCCACCGATGAAGACCGCGAAGGCGAGTCGATCGCGTGGCATTTGTTGGAAGTCCTCAACCCTGGCCCCAAGGTCGACGTGCGGCGCATGGTGTTCCACGAGATCACGAGAGCAGCCATCGAACGGGCCGTCGTCGACTCGCGTGAGCTCGATCGACGCCTCGTCGACGCCCAAGAGGCACGTCGCATCCTCGACCGTCTCTACGGCTACGAGGTCTCGCCGGTGCTGTGGAAGAAGGTGCTGCCTCGCCTGTCTGCCGGTCGAGTGCAATCGGTTGCCACCCGACTCGTCGTCGAACGGGAACGAGAGCGCATGGCCTTCACCTCTGCCACCTGGCATGACGTGACCGCCACGTTCACGAAGACCCCGGACTCCTTCGGTGCCACCCTCGTGAGCCTCGGTGGGGTGGACCTCGCTGGATCGAAGGACTTCGACTCCACGGGTTCGAAGACCTCTGATCGCCTCGCCCTCGACGGGCCCTCGGCCGCCGCGCTCTCCGCTGCGCTACCGAACGCCAACTTCACCGTGACCTCGGTCACCGAGAAGCCCTTCACCTCTCGCCCGCAGCCTCCCTTCATGACCTCGACCTTGCAGCAAGAGGCCGGCCGCAAACTGCGTCTGTCGGCACAGCGAGCGATGCAGACCGCCCAGCGCCTCTACGAGCAGGGTTGGATCACCTACATGCGGACCGACTCAACGACCCTGTCTGATCAGGCCCTTCAGGCAGCTCGGTCCCAGGCTCGAGAGCTCTACGGCGAGGCCTACGTCCCGGCTGAACCCCGTCGCTACGAGCGCAAGGTGAAGAACGCCCAGGAGGCCCACGAAGCCATCCGCCCCGCTGGAGAGACCTTCCGGACACCGGACGAAGCTGCCCGCAGTCTCTCAGGGGACGAGTTCCGCCTGTATGAACTCATTTGGATGCGCACCGTGGCATCCCAGATGGCCGATGCTCGGGGCACCA
>Ga0007816_1000536_pt1 | contig 10968 bp, 23 predicted proteins | sample CryBogCBE27Jul09_FD_71213 | JGI IMG/M metagenome (GOLD analysis project Ga0007816, IMG submission 71213) | Freshwater microbial communities from Crystal Bog, Wisconsin, USA - CBE27Jul09 | ecosystem: Environmental > Aquatic > Freshwater > Lake | place: Crystal Bog, Wisconsin, USA | collected...
AATACCAAGAAAAAAGGTGGTATGGTTAAGAAGATGGCTTCTGGCGGTACTGCATCATCCCGTGCTGATGGTATTGCACAAAAGGGAAAAACCCGCGGTAAATATTGCTAATAAAGGAAAAATTATGAAAATGGATCACGCACCACTATCTAAAGATATGCAAGCTGAAGAGCATATGATTCACCCAGACCATATGGAAAAGCATTATGGCGGCGATGGACACGCTCAACATCATGAGCATTTCAAGAAACACGCTGCTGGTCACAAATTGCACCATGAACACGTTAAAGCAATGTGTGGCGGTGGTTATGCTAAGGGCAAGAAGTAATGATGGCGAGTCGAGGAATGGGCGCAGTAAGCCCTTCCAAAATGCCTAAGAAAAAGGTTATCCATCGTACGGATAATCCGAATGATGTTGACCTTTTTGCTAAAGGCGGCGAAGTTTGGGATAAGCCACGTCCAAAAGGATTAGGCAAATCTAAGAAGCTATCACCAGCCAAAAAAGCTAGTGCCAAGGCTATGGCTAAAGCAGCTGGCAGACCATACCCAAATCTTGTAGATAACATGAGAGCCGCAAGGAAAAAATAATGGCTGAAAAATGGATTCAAAAGGCTATCAAAAAGCCCGGTGCATTAAAAAAAGAATTAGGCGTTAAGGAAGGCAAGACTATTCCTGCTAAGAAACTAGCTGCTGCTGCAAAAAAGCCCGGCAAGTTAGGGCAGAGAGCTAGATTGGCTGAAACCCTTAAAGGCATGAAGAAAAAATAATGGCATATACCAGTGGTAATTCTACATTTAACCTTGACCTCACTGAGCTTGTAGAAGAAGCTTTTGAGCGTTGTGGCTCGCAGTTACGCACTGGATATGACCTTCGTACTGCCAAGCGATCTATTAACCTACTAACTATCGAGTGGGCTAACCGTGGCATTAACTTTTGGACAGTAGAGGAAATATCTATTCCTTTGGTATATGGCCAAGCTATATACCCAGTTGGCGCTGATACGATTGATATTTTAGACTTGGTTACCCGTACCAATAACTCTCAGGCTAATAATCAGCAAGATATCAACCTAAACCGTATTTCAGAGTCTACTTACTCTACGATTCCAAATAAACTGACCTATGGTCGTCCAATTCAAGTTTGGTACAACCGTCAAACCGGCAACTCAAATATTTATTCTGGCGTAACTTTGGCGGCTTCTTTGACCCCATCGGCTACTACTATTACCCTAAGTTCTACCTTTAATATGCGGTCTACTGGATTTATCCAGATTGACAACGAAATTATTGGATACGTCAATATCTCAGGAAATCAGCTTTTAAACTGCTACCGAGGCCAGTACAATACTACGGCAGCGTCACATAACGTCGGAGTGGCCATTTACGACCAGCAATTACCAAGCTTGGTAGTGTGGCCTACCCCAGACAATGGAACGCCGTATACGCTCGTTTATTGGCGTATGAGACGGGTTCAAGATTCTGGTACCGGTGTATATGTTCAAGATATACCGTTCCGCTGGATTACTTGCTTGGTAGCTGGACTGGCATATTACTTGTCTATGAAGCTGCCAAATATGGATATGCAGCGCGCTCTTGGGCTTAAAGCAGAATATATGGAACAGTTGCAACAAGCAATTGAAGAAGATAGAGAAGACGTATCAATTAGATTTGTACCGCGCAACTTGTTTTACGCGAGGTAAGTATGCCAACCAAGTATGCTAGTGGCAAACACAGTATTGCAGAATGCGACAGATGTGGTCAGCGATATAAATTAGTAGAATTAAAAAAACTAACAATCAAGACCAAATTAGTCAGCATTAAGGTTTGCCCTGAATGTTGGGATCCGGATCAGCCACAGTTACAACTTGGCTTGTATCCAGTAAATGATCCTCAAGCCGTTCGGGAGCCAAGACCTGATATTAGTTATTATGCATCTGGTCCAAGTGGATTGCAGACGCAGCAAGGTGGTGGTAACAGCCCTCAACAAGCTGGCTATCCAGAAGGCGGTAGTAGAGTTATACAGTGGGGATGGTATCCTGTAGGTGGTTCTAGCGGTTACGATAGAAAGCTTACACCCAATTATTTAGTAGGAAAAGGCAATATTAATTCAGTAACAATTACGACAACGTAGGAGTAAAAAATGGCAAAGATGGAAAAAGAATCAACAAAAGCAGATATGAAAATGGACAAAATGATCGCTGATAAAGAGATCAAAAAAGCCATGAAAGAACACGATGCTCAAGAGCATCCCGGCAAGCACACCAAGCTCAAGCTCAAAAAGGGCGGAATGGATGTTAAGAAAATGGCTAAGGGTGGTGTAACCCAGTCTAACCTACGCAGCATGGGTCGTAATATGGCTCGCGTTGCTAATCAAAAGTCTAGCTCAAGAGGTCGTTAATATGGCAACCGCAAAGAATGTAAAACCTACCAAAAAGGATAGCCCAGCCATTAAAACTGGCAAAGCTCCTTATGACCATCCAGCAAGTGATTATGCCCGTCCACATACTATGGCAGGCAAAATTATTGATGGCACTGAAGTAATGGAAATGGGCGATTATGCTACTGAAAAGTCTGCAAAAACCGCTAACATCAAAGATCCATTACCAGCAAGCGCAGTAAGCTGGGGTAAAGGCACAACCAAAGAAGACGGACAAGAAACTCGCGGTAATGGCGCAGCTACTAAAGGCCGTATTGCTCGTGGACCAATGGCGTAATAAATGAACTACGAAACGTTATATAACAATATTCAGACCTATGCCCAGACGTCAGAAACGACGTTTGTGGCTAACATTCCGTTCTTTGTTGAACAGGCTGAAACGCGTATATATAACTCAGTTCAAATTCCATCATTACGCAAAAATGTATTAGGCAATTTGACATCTGGAAACCAGTATTTAACTTTGCCGTTTGACTGGCTTTCCACATATTCTGTTGCCGTCATTGATAGCAGTGGAAATTACAATTATTTAATTAACAAAGATGTTAACTTCATCCGCGAAGCGTACCCTAACAACGGCTCAAGTTCTTGGACTTTACCTAAGTATTACGGTATTTTTGGCTCTGCTACTGCTAATATTAATGAATTAACCGCAATAGTTGGACCAACCCCTGACTCTTCTTATAGTGTGGAATTGCACTATTTCTACTATCCAGTCTCTATTGTTCAAGGCGTTGTTGCTACATTTAATGCTACATTTACTGCTGGTACCTTATATAGTCCCAGTTTATATCAAAATGTCCCATTAACCGGCGGTTCAGGATATGGCGCAACTGCTGATATTTTAGTCAATTCGTCTGGCAACATTGCCACATGCACCCTGCAAAATGGTGGTAGTTTCTATCAGGTTGGCGACTCATTAAGCGTGGCTACGGCAAATATTGGTGGAACTGGTTCCGGATTTTCTATTGCAGTTGCCACTGTTAATAATGCCCAAGGTCAAAGCTGGCTTGGAGATAACTACGATCCAGTCTTATTTTATGGTGCAATGCGCGAAGCTATGCTCTTCCAAAAACAAGAGCAGGATATTATTAAATATTACGAAGATAAATATCAAGAAGCTATAGCTGAATTGAAACGTCTTGGCGATGGCCTTGAGCGTGGCGATGCTTACCGTGATGGTCAAACTAAACTTATGGTTAAAACCTAATGCCTATCGTTCAAGGACAAACTACTCTATTTAAAGCCAATATTTTGTCAGGCTTGGAGAACTTTACTTTAACTTCCCCATATACCTACAAAATAGCCCTTTATAACGGCAATGCCAACCTCGATAATACCACCACAGCATATACCTCAACCAATGAGGTTGTAGGCCCCGGATATACGGCTGGTGGACAGGCTTTAACCATATCTAATCCCCCTACCCAAGATACAACCAATAATACGGCTTATATCTCATTTAACAATGTTTCTTGGTCTGGGAGCCTTTCCGCAAATGGTGCGCTAGTTTATAATAGCACCACTGGGGCGGCTTGCTTTATTTTGAACTTTGGTAGCACTATTACCAGCTCAAATACGTTTACCGTTACTTTCCCAACGGCAACATCAACCACTGCAGTACTGACAATTAGTTAAGGAGTTTTAAATGGAAAAATCGAATTATGGAGATATCAGTGCCGCTGCGGTAACTCGTGGTGCTGGCTCTGAGGAATTTTTGGGAGTTCAAGGTTTTTATGATGTCAAGTGCTATGACAGCAACGGCAATCTCAAGTGGGAAGATAAAGCTCCTAACTTAGTTACTGCAGTTGGTAAAGGCGCTTTGTTTGATTACTATTTTGGCGCAACCGGTACTGGTGGTGGCACATCATCTGGTGCTAACTATTTAGGATTAGTAGGTAGTGCCTCTGCTACTGCAAACTATTTTGCATCCGATACCATTTCTTCCCACACTGGTTGGCAAGAAGTTGGTGGGTCAAACAACCCAACATACACCGGAAATCGTCAAGCTCCTAACTGGTCCGCAGCCTCAAGCAACGGTTCTGCTTCACCAAGCAACATTGTATCCAAAGCTGCTGGTGCTTTGACATTTGCTATGACAAGTTCTGGTACTGTATTTGGTTGCTTTATTAACTCTGGCGCTTCAGCATCTGCTACCAAAGATACAACCGCTGGTATTTTGTATAGTGCTGGAACATTTACCGGTGGTTCAAAAATTGTAGCTAACGGTGACTCAATCGCTGTTACATATACAACTACTGCAACGTCTTAATTAGGAGCCTTTTATGGCTTTTGTTTTAGCCGATAGAGTTCAGCAGTCTGGAACAGCCAACACTACTGTTAGCTTTAGTCTAACGGGAACTCCTGTTGGCTTTCAAGCATTTTCTGTCATAGGAGATGGAAATGCTACGTACTATACTGCAAGTGATGGCACCAATTGGGAGGTTGGTGTTGGTACTTATACTTTATCAACAACTCTGTTGACTCGTAATACTATTTTGTCTTCTAGCAACTCTGGAAGCGCAGTTACTTTTCCGGGTACAGTAAACGTGTGGGTTGATTATCCTTCAGAAGCAGTACCACTTTCTTATTCAATTGTAGCGCAACAAAATTATGGAGGATTTCTATAAATGGCAGCCAACATTGCACCTATTTTTCCAGTAACACCTATTGTCGGTATTGCTACTTTAACTTCAGCAACGGCTATTACTTCTCGTGCTAATATCACAGGTACAACTGGTTTAGTTCAACTTACCACTACGTCAACTAATGGCACAAGAATTGACGCAATTACCATTCAGGCTAAAGGCACAACCGTAGCTAATATTATTGATGTTTGGATTTATAATGGCACAACTTCATTCTTATATGCTGAACTTGCTGTAACTGCTATCACCCCAAGCACAACAACTGTGGCATTTACTTCAACAACATCATTTAGTAACTTAGTATTGCCTCCAACATATCAGTTATATATCTCTGAACAGGTTGGAACTACTAGCGCAGACTTCAACGTAATCGCTTTTGGTGGACAATACTAATGACGTTTCCTAGTCAATCCTTTACGTATAACTCTCCATCCCCCATTCCGGCGGGATCGAACATGCTTTTTCAGCAAACTAATGCGCCTACAGGTTGGACTAAGGTAACATCATATACAAACCATGCGGTTCGTATTGTAAGCGGCAGTGCAGGAACTGGGGGTAGCGTTGCCTTCACAACTGCATTTGCCTCTCAATCGGTGTCCGGAACAAACTCTGGCGGAGCGGTTTCAGCAACATCAATTAGTACCGGTCAGTTAGCAAGCCATGCTCATACTTATACCTGTGTTCAACTATGTGGTGCCGGCGGATTTTTAGGAGGCGGCGGTAGTTATCAACAAGAAACTCTTTACCTTACTACATATTCTACAGGATGTAATGCTTCACACAGCCACGGATTTACACAGCCAACATTTAGTGGAACACCAATTAATTTAGCGGTTCAATATGTAGATACCATTATTGCAACTAAGAATTAAAAATGTCTTTCCCTAGCCAATCCTTTACATATAATTCCCCCTCGCCAATTGCCGCTGGATCGGCAATGTTGTTTGCACAAACCGCTGCTCCTACTGGTTGGACAAAAGTAACATCTTTTAATGACTATACGATTCGTGTTGTGGGCGGTTCAGCCTCTAATGGAGGTTCTGTTGCTTTTACAAATGCATTTAAATCACAATCGGTTAGTGGGACAAATTCAGGGGGTGCCGTAAGCGCAACAGCATTAAGCACAAGTCAACTAGCAAGTCATGCACATACCTATACTTGCGTACAGTTGTGCGGAGCCGGAGGCTTTTTGGCTGGTGGCGGTAGTTATCAGCAAAGAACATGCTACCTTAATACGTATTCTACCGGTTGCAACTCAGCACATAGTCATGGATTTACACAACCAACATTTAGCGGTACTGCAATTAACTTAGCAGTACAATATGTAGACCATATTATTGCAACTAAAAACTAAAGGGGAAAAAGTGAAAGTAGAAACCAAAATGAATTGCCCGCTCAATAAATTTGAGCCATGCAAACTATTTGATTGTGCTTGGTTTATTCAACTTCAAGGAACTAATCCAAATACTGGAAAACAGCTTGATGAATGGGGTTGTTCTGTAGCTTGGTTGCCCATGTTGCTTGTTGAGCATAGTCAAATGGAAAGACAGACTGGTGCTGCTGTGGAAAGTTTTAGAAATGAAATGGTAAAAGCTAATGAAGCTTCTCAAAAATTATTAAGAGAAACTGCAAAAATAAGTACAGTTTCAGTTAACGAACCAAGATTAATTGGAGAAAATGAATGAAATTAACTATTATTCCGATTGATGGAAAAGTTTGCAAAGATAATCAATGTTATTCAGCTTTAACATGGGATGGAACACCATCAGATGTTCATGCAATTCAGTGGCTTGATACTGCTGGTTCTATTGAATTTGTCAATGGATCACAACCAAACGAAGATATTACAGTTCTTCCTGACTGGACAAACAATGCACTCGCAGCGTGGCAGGTTGCCTATGATGCTGCACATCAACCACCGCCAGCACCAACTCCGCCTACTGCAGACCAAAACAAAATAACTGCTAGAAATTTGCTGTATCAAACCGATTGGGCAACCATTGCCGATGTTAGCGATGCAACAAAATCAAATCCGTATTTAAGTAATCCCGCTGATTATGTTGTTTATAGAAATCAAGTAAGACAATATGTAATTAATCCTGTAGCTGGTAATATTTCTTGGCCTACTATTCCAAAAGCAAATTGGGTAAACGTATAATGAATTTAACAATTATTGCTCAAGATAAGGCAGTCTATTTAGATGGCGGTGTGTTAACCGATCTTGATTTTTCGGATACAGGAATTTTAGAAAATGTTCATTCTTTGCAATGGAAAACAAACATTGGTTGGATTCAATTTTCCGATGGCTCAAATATTGAAGTAATTAATGTTTTACCGGATTGGGCAGAATCTTGTATTTCTGTATTTAATGAACAGTATGAAAAAAATAAGCTTGAAGCAGCGGCGCAAATAGAAATGCAACAAGCGCAGGCTGTTCAAAATCAACCAAAAACTCATGGAACAATGGTGATTTAAATGGTTATCAATAAAGAACCAACACATAGTTTTGAATACGATGCTGGATCCATTGCTGTTTGGCATGTTAATAAAGGTGAAGGCTTGCCTAAACATAATCATTTGTTCTCCCACGCCACAGTTTGTTGTGCTGGATCTTGCATAATTCGCAAAGAAAATCGGGAAGTAATTATTACTCCATCATCTCAACCAGTTAGTTTAGTTGCCAATGAATGGCACGAAATTGAAGCTTTGGAAGATGGAACTGTATTTTTTAATGCTTGGGCTGGTGGAAAATATATTTAATGAATAAATAATAGGCACATAATGTTTGGCATAACTACCTTTTCGCAAGCGCCTTTTAATACGCTAGGCGGCATTTATGCCAGCATTATTGAAAGCATTACAACTGAAACAGATAGCGAAGCTGTAGTTGCCACATTTATTACATCTATATCAGAAGCATTATCATTAGCTGATGTAATTAATTTTGGATCATTTGCTTTTGCTACGGAAAATTTAAATTTAGCTGATTCTATAAATAGCGTAGGTAATTTTTCTGGATCGGTTTCTGAAAATATTCAACCAGTAGATATTCCATCTTCTACCGCAGCATATCTAAGTGCAATTGTTGAAGCGGCAGCTTACGCAGATGCGCCATCATTTACTTGGAATTTATCTGATACCGAAAACTTTGGGTTATCAGATTCCGCCACTGGATTTGGAACTTTTGCATATTCAGTTTTAGAAAACATTGTTTTAGCAGATAATGCTTCTGTTATTAATGCTGCACTCGTTAATATTTTTGAAGGCATTTCTGGATTTTCAGATTCGCCTTTAGGTCCAGCAACATTTGCTACTCGCGTTACGGAAGTTGCTTCGTTTATAGATTCTCAAGCATTTACATGGAATTTCATAATTATTGAAAATTCTTCTATTGCGGATGTACAGACTGTAAAAGCGTTATTTGTATCTACCATTGCAGAAAACATCAATCCTCAGGGTTTGGCAACGGTTATAGCTTCTTTTGTAGGGGCGCAATATGAAGCAATGAGTATCGGGGATATCCCAAATGTCTCTGGATGGGTTAAAATAAACGATAGTCAAAACCCTGCTTTTGTAGTAATTAATGATGCACAAAGCTCAAATTGGGTTATTTTAACCGTTGGGAATTAAGGATTTTTTATGACAACTACTTTTTCGCCGTCTCTTAAATTAGCTTTGATTGGTACCGGAGACCAATCAGGCGTATGGGGTTCAACTACTAACACTAACTTAGGTACATTGCTAGAACAAGCAATTACTGGCGTTACAGCCATTTCTTTGACAGGATTGTTATCTTACACATTAACTAATTTTAATGGAGTATCGGACGATGCCCGCAATCAAACATTAGTTTTTAATGGAAGTCCTTCTGGCACAGTAACGATTGTTGCGCCATTGCAAAACAAATGGTACATCATTGCCAACCTAACTAGTCAAAGTTTAACAATTTCTGCAACTGGTGGTTCAATTTCCTTAACAATTCCACCAAACGTTACGGCTCAATGTTATTGTGACGCATCTAACGTTGGTGGCAGTGGCGCTGGATTTTATTCAGCAACTACTGGATCTGCTGGTAACTTTACAGTTAATGGAACATTATCAGCCACTGGTGTAACCGATACTGGTAGCTTGTCTGTTGGCGGAAATTTGACGGCTACTGCTGGTACAGTTTCGCTAGGTTCTGGTTCGATTACTGGAACATTTACGGCGCCAACACAATCAGCTGGAGACAACTCTACAAAATTAGCAACAACCGCATTTGTGGCAAATAGTACATCAGCTATTTCTGGTCAAATTTTAATGTGGCCTACTGCATCTGCACCCAGCGGCTATTTATTATGTAATGGTAACGCTGTTTCTCGTACAACATATGCTGGTTTATATTCTGTAATTGGAACAACATTTGGTACTGGCGATGGTACTACTACATTTAATTTGCCTAATTACCAAGATCGTTTTCCAATTGGTTCTGGCACAATTGCCTCTTCTATTGGAGCAACAGGTGGATCTAAAGATGCTGTTGTTGTAAGCCATACCCACAGTATTTCTGATCCGGGTCATGCTCACACTATTCAAGTAAACAATTCTGGTACTTCATATGGGGGCGGCCCAGTGATTCCCGGATCTGGTCAAACTTATAGTACCGATACAGCTTTTACTGGAATTTCTGTAAATACTGCTGGTGTGAGCGGTACAAACGCAAACTTACCACCATACCTTGGTATTAACTTTATTATTAAAACATAAAAAAAATTGGTGCAACTTAAATAAAAAGATGACAAGTCAAACAATAAGCGCTTATTCTTATTTTTCAGCGCCCGTTTATAAAGTAGATGCACCAGAATTTTTAAATATCACTAGAAAAATATCTAATGATTTTTTAAAAAATAGAAAAGATGTTGTTGAATTAAACCCGCACTACCCTGTGTGTATGACAGAAAATATGCACAACCATGCTGATTTATCAGACTTTACAAAATTTGTTGGGGAGACCGCTTGGAATATTTTGGATGGTCAAGGATATGCGATGGATAATTTGTCAACTTACTTTACTGAAATGTGGTGTCAAGAGCATCATAAAGGTTCTTCTATGGATAGGCATATACATAATAATGGCGCTATTCTTTCTGGGTTTTATTTTTTAAATTGCCCAGATAGTGCAAAAGTTATATTTCATGACCCAAGAGATTCTAAAGTAATTACCAGTCTTCCAGAAAAAAATCCCAGCATTGCAACTCATGCAAGCAATATGATTAACTTTAAACCAGTGAATGGAAATTTAATTTTGAGCAATTCTTGGTTACCTCATTCTTTTGAAAAAAATACTGAAGAAATTCCATTAACTTTTATTCACATTAATATTGCTGTTTCTGCAAATATGCAAATACAACCAAACGTAGAAATAATATGAACAAATATAGAATTCGTTATAACAAAAGCAGGGGTCAGCCCGGTAGGGGTACAGTTGACCATGTTTGGAGAGTATTTGATGGCCCAAAAGAGTATTTAGTAAAACATTTTAAAATTGAGGTTCCTTCCTTTAGCGAAAAAGAGGATAATGGAGCGGATTGGAATTTAGTATGTTATGGAACACTAACTTTAGATAGAGAAACATCTACAGCAATTATTACTGGAGAAAAATAATGAATTTTACATTTACATGGATTATGGACAAGCTTGGTTATATGCCAAAAATTGACATGGAAATTGGCAAAGTGGTAGAAGCTCCTTGGCCTTTTCCAGCACCAGCCGCCAAAAAGAAGCCTACTGTTCAAAAAGCTACTACTCGTACTAAAAAAACAACGACTGTTGCCAAAAAAGCTAAAGCTAAAAAGGTATGATATGTCAGAAGTTAATGAAAAGGCTGTCTTTATTGAAAAGATAG
>Ga0007816_1000547_pt1 | contig 10897 bp, 10 predicted proteins | sample CryBogCBE27Jul09_FD_71213 | JGI IMG/M metagenome (GOLD analysis project Ga0007816, IMG submission 71213) | Freshwater microbial communities from Crystal Bog, Wisconsin, USA - CBE27Jul09 | ecosystem: Environmental > Aquatic > Freshwater > Lake | place: Crystal Bog, Wisconsin, USA | collected...
ATACAGAAATGCATGAATCTGCTGAAGATAAGAAATACAATAAAGACTTACCTGAAGTTTATAAAAATGATAAGGAAACAGGTACACAAGGAATTGAGAAACTCTATACTCGTCTTTCGTTTGTCTGCTATTTACGTGAAAAACTAATAGACTGTGATCCAAAGGATTCAAAAGGCTATTATACGAAAATAGGATATGATCCAAAACGAAGAACATTGACTCGCAAGAAAAAGAAGAAGATCTGATAACAGATGGATATAGGCAGAGCCGAAAAAATTGCAGATATTATGAAATCTGTAACAGGATTAGGAAAAAGCATAAAAAACCCACTTTCATTGAAATATAATGCTGTTTCTGAGAGTTCAGGACAATCCAAACTTCCTCCCGCTGTCAAAGGAAGTTTAATGATGCGTGTATCATTATATTTTGTTGCAGCACTGCTTGTAATTGGACTAATACTTCTTGGAGTAGATCAATGGGTGACTCCCGTATTTAGACGTGTACCTGGAGGAACTGGATATATTCCTGTACCCGGCATAGATCCATCTCAAGATTATTGGGGAAGTATACTCACAGTTGCTCCTATTCAGGTGGGTGGAGTTGCATCAAAGACGAATTTAGTAACGACAGTGATTGAAGGACAGAACAATTATTCTATGACAATGGATGTTATGATTGATGATGAAACAACACAGAAGATATATGATTCAAACGGAGCCTTAATCGCTCAACGTGTATTTTTTGTGTTAAAGACAGGAACAAAAAATGCTCTTGTAAATCCGAAACTTATAGTGGAATTGGATAATTTTACAAATACGGTTCATATTACTGCATACGATTCTGATAACAATCCACAAAGTATTGTCATTGATAATGTTCCTATTCATGCTGTGTTTCGTATAGGAGTCTCTTTTTCACCGAGTGTAATGAATGGATATTTGAATGGGCTATTAGTTCAAACGAGACAATTAGTTACGGCATTACAGGTACCACAAAAAGATGACACGATTTTTTCAACTGGGTCTATTACGGGAAACTATGCAATAACACCGGGTGCCACACCCTCTGACATCGCTGTATCAGGTGGTATAAGTGTATTGAATCTTCGTCTTTTTGGATATACAGTACTTCCGAGTGAAATGCTTGGGCGTATGTCGGATTTAACCAGTGAATCCAGTTTCTCAGTATAAGAGGATCTGAATCATTCTTGTTCTCTCTCATGAAAGAATTCATAGAATCCTTTCATGGCAGAAAGACCAAATGTATAATAGATGAATACACCTGTATTAATTCTATGCTTTGTTCTTCTTATAATTTTACTTTATTATGGAATACAGTGGCTTCTTCTTCCAAACTCTCCAACGCATATTGGATCGGATTCAATGGATTTATCTAAGCAGACACAGATATTGGCTACAGGAGATCTTATAAATGACTGGTCGACTACATCCGGTGGGTCTCTTCTATTCTATATAAATCCAGTGATCATGAATCGTACAGGACAAACTGGATCTGAATATGCAACAGCAGTAAATATTGGAAACACATTGGTATTGAATTTATTAGTTGCTCAAGATGCTGGACGTGGATATGCACTTGCTCCTGCACAACTAGTTGTACAAACAGGACCTACGTCTACGAGTGCAAGTGGAACAGAAATAATTGATATTCCGAATATACCTCTTCAAAAATGGACAGGAATCGCAATTGTAAAACAGGGACGTAAGTTTAATATTTATATTAATGGTCATCTCACAGTCTCTCATTTATGTGTCTCTATGCCACTTGTTGCGACTGGACCTTTAACAATCGGAGATCCTAAACTGGGAGGACTGATTACATCCATGAGTATTATAAATAATCCACTTCAGACAAATGAAGTAAGATCATACTATGAAAGTGCAGTAGATGGTAATGGATCACCTTATATATCTTCCGGCATATCTGCATTTATACCATTACCATCACTCAATATATTTGCTTTTAATCCATTTTGTCCAAATGGAAACTGTAGTTCATCTCCATCTATAGGATCCTATGCACATTGGAATAGTTCGTATCCATCCTAGATAAACTATTGAATAACAATAGAATCGCATGGAAGGTCTTCGTGGAGCAATTTCACAAGGTCCCGGTAAGGCAATATTCATATCAGTGATACTTATTGTATTTGTAGTATGCATGTATTATTTATACAAGTGGCTAAATCAAGGAGGAGATATAAAGGATTATATTTTGTACACATCGGTAAATTCAGGACTTCCAGGTGCTCCCAGTGCGACAACCACTCCTACAAAGCCTTCTGTCTATAATTCAACAAATGTTCCTGGATTATATTCAGGTGGTGAATTTTCAATCAGTACATGGATTTATGTGACAAATTGGTCTGGAACAATTGGAAATAAACCCTTCCTTTTTGTTTCAGGTGGACCCTCTGCTCAATACCAAACACTTGCCTTGTATTTAGGACAGCATATAAATAAATTAGGTGTTCGTGTAACATATGACACAAATTCACCTGTAACCCGAGAAAAGATGAACCCTGGTGCATCTACAAGTGGACCTGGTACTCCATATATGGATTCTGATTTCAAGTCATGTGATATTGAACAAGTCCCTTTACAGAAATGGGTGAATATTACAGTAGTCTTATCTGGAACCACGGTGGATGTTTACATTGATGGAAAACTACTTCGTAGTTGTGTATTACCAAGTATATTCTTGGTGGATACAGCGGGTACAAATGCGTCACCTACAGTTGTTCTAGGAGATCCAGATGGATTTACTGGCCTCATTGGTCAGACTCGTGCTGCAAATTTTGCGTATTCTCCGGATATTGTATATAAATATTATCAATCAGGACCATTTGATAATTCAATCTTATCCGTTCTTTGGAATTATATAAATCCTGGAGCATACAGTATTAGTATAAAGAAAACATCGTAGATGTCTTCTTGACAAGAAGTAAATTATAAAAAATAGATACATTTACGTGTCTATTTTTCATATATTTGATAGATAGATAGTATGGAGAAGGCATTGAATGCACCTGTAGAAACAACCGGTGGAATAAAGTTATTTGGTACATCTCCTCTTTCACAAATTGTCACAGGTTTTGCAATCATTGCATTATTATATTTAGGATTATCTGCATCTGAATATATCTATAAATCATTTACACGTATGTGGAAGGAGCGAATTGAGCTCTTTCCTAATACATATGCTTCCGGTTCAAGAGTCTTTACTGCCTTACAGAATCCAAACAATCCACTTGCAAAGACTATAACAGTCTCTGATAATCAGCGTTCCGGCGTAGAATTTAGTTATGCTATGTTTATTAATTTGAGTAGTGCTACATTTAAGGATGGAAATCAACAACTCTATCATATCTTGCATAAGGGGTATAGTAAACCATATCCTCTATTAGGTCCTGGAGTATTTGCTTGTGGAGATAGAAATGCGATTCGTATTTTTATGAATTGTTATGATACGTGGGACAATTATACAGATATTGAGAATATTCCAGTGGATATCTGGTTTCATTTAGTTGTATCCTGCAAGGGAAATAATATGTATATCTACATCAATGGAAATCTTAAGAGTAAGATTGCACTAAGTGCAAATACTCCTCCTTATCAAAACTACGGAGATGTCTACTTATTTAATCAGAGAAAAATGACAATTACTTCAACAAATGTTCAATCCTTGGCAAAGGATACAAGCGATCCAGATACTATTGTCAGTGGAGCAAGTCCAACCCAAACATATACAATGACATTTAATGGAGCTGCCACAGGTATGGTCAGTCGTGTCTATTATTTCAGTTATGCTCTTACATATACTGAAATTCAATCTCTCATTAATATGGGTATATCAACAATCATGGATGGTTTAGATATGAGTATATCTCCCTATTTATCTGATACATGGTGGACACGAAATCAAGCCCCGCCCACTCATTAGACGCCCTCTAACTATATAACAGCGTATGAAACTTACCTCTCATCTTGTTTCACTATAACAAGAAGAGTCGTAATGACAGGTGGTGGATTATATATCCTCGTTGCCTATGGATCCCAAAATGCAATTCTGAGTGGAAATCCTGATTTTACATATTTTTACATGGTATTTAAGAAATATAGTCACTTTTCTTTTGAATCTGTGACTATGCCAATGGAAGGGCCACAAGAACTTTTCTTTAATCAACCGATTCAATTGAGAGCAAAGATGCAACGTGTAGGAGATTTACTTTCAGATTTATATTTTACATTTACTCTTCCGGATATTTATAGTAAGTATTTTGATTCAAATGATCCGAGTAATCCTGTGACCTATGGAAGAAGTGAATACAATTTCCAATGGGTTCGTTATATTGGTGCACAGATTATACGAGATGCTTCTTTTTTTATAGGAGGTACATTGGTACAGCAATTTGATAGTAATTATATTATCAGTACGGCACTCACCGATCAAGATGAAACGCAATACAATAAATGGCAAGAATTGGTTGGAGATGTTCCCGAACTTTATGATCCAGCCAATGGGAAATATTCCGGCGCAGTTGGCGGAGCAAGTTCACGATCTTCAAATACATACCCAAGTGTTTTAAATACAGGCGCACCTGTTCAAAATAATTTCCCGTCAATTCCATCTCGTGATATTACAGTTCCATTAGGTTTTTGGTTTTCACAAAATCCAGCTCTATCCTTACCTCTTGTTGCACTTCAATATCATGAATGTGAGGTACAATTAACTCTAGCACCCATTCAAGATTTATATACAATCTTGGACCCCAGTGGATATCGGGTTCGTCCTGAAAATAGAGTTCTTTCATCTGTTCCAAATATTTTAAGAGGAAATCCTACATATTCAACCGATACAGAAGATGGAATCTATATTCGTAACTATCTAACTGATTTTGGATACACAGTACCTACCTTAAACACATGGCCTTTAAATCCAAGACTTCAGGCAACATATGTATATTTGACGGATGATGAACGCCGAACCTTTGCAATGAAACCATTAAATTATATTGTAAGACAGGTGACACGATATTCATTTTCAAACATTCAGACACGTCAACTGAATGAATTATTTACACATAATCCGGTTCCACGTATTCTTATTTTACCACGACGACAAGATTCGGTTCAAAATAGAAATGCATGGACGAATTATACAAATTGGTGGATGTATCCATCTCCTCCATTTTCACCTATTTCTTCGTCAGGTGGTATACTTGGAGGATATTCAGGTCAAAACGTAGTTGCTGGACAACAAGATATTATACGGCAGATACGTATTGTATGTGACGGCAATGAATTGCAGGAAATCAAACCATTGCAGTATTTCAGAGAATTGTCATCATGGAAATATGCCACAGGTGTCTTTCCACCTGGAATGGCAATCTATAGTTTTGCCTTAGATACATCTAAATGGATGAAACCGAGTGGTACATTAAATACAAGTCGTGTTAAAAAGTTTCAAGTAGATATTGATTTATGGCCTCTAGCAACAGATAGTACCTTTTTAATGCAATATGATATATATGTTGAAAGTCTAAATTTTCTAGTTGTAGAAGGGGGTATGGGTGGAATGAAGTACGCAACATAGTAGAAAATCAAAGACATTGCTTGAATAGATGAATGTGTTTAAGAGTGCCTTTAATAAGTTTCAATATTCTACCTCTCAGATGTTTTCAGATCCTCAAGCGGATGCATACGCAAAACAACAGGCGGAACAGGCTAGACAGGATGCAGAGGCACGTCGTCGTGAAAAAGAAGCGAATGATAGAGCCGTTGAAGAGAAAGAAAGGAGAGAAAAGGAACAAGAAAGAGCAGAATCTTTAGCATCAAGAAGTCAATTTAATGGAACACAGTTTATTAGTCATACGGCAAAAGGTATTCTAGATATATGCTACAAGGTATTATTTGTGATTCTTTTACTGTATGGAGGTCATTTGGCTGCAAATGATGCAATCGGATATAATGCTCCCTTTCGTATTTTAACGTTTGTGTATGGATCTCTCTGTTTTTGGTATCAGATACCCAGGGCTATTTATAGAGTATATGTCAAGAAAGAAACACTTCCAAATTATACGTTTTTACCTTTGTCAACATATACTCCGAATGGTGACTTTGAGCGATTCTTTATTGGACCTTTTTGTTATACAAAAGATGCATATTCTGGAAATGCACAAGCCGAAGTAAAAGCCTTGTATGAAACAATATATAAGAAAAGTATTTTATAAACTACTTAGACCTCTAGTGATATAGTTATTTAGAATGAATTTGCCATTTGTAAGTCTTGTAACGCCAACGTATAATCGTAGACGTTTCATCCCTGGGTTAATTCGGATGATAGAACAACAAACATATCCACGTGATAAGATGGAATGGATTGTCTTTGATGATGGTCAAGAAGATGTAGAAGATCTATTTGAATCTGCTAGACATAGACTTCCGAATCTACGTTTTTTGAAGAGTGAAGAGAAATTAACTCTTGGTGAGAAGAGAAATATATTGAACAGAGAAGCATTTGGAGAGATTGTTATTGCAATAGATGACGATGATTTTTATTTTCCAGAGCGTGTCTCAAGTGCAGTAGAAGTCTTTTTAAAGAATCCATTAATAGATCTTGCAGGATCTAGTGAGGTATACATGTATTTTTCTGATACAGGAGAGATATATAAGATGGGTCCATATTTTCCTACACATGCAACAAATGGTACAATGGCATGGAGAAAAACCTATGCAGACAGTCATAGATATGATGAAACTGTTGTTTTTGCAGAAGAACGATCCTTTCTGGAGAATTATAAGAATCCATTAATTCAATTAGATCCGAAGAAAGTGATGTTAGTTATAAGCCATTCAGAGAATACATTTGATAAGACGACTCTTCGGAATGAAACCAATCCAATGATAAAGAAAACAAGTTTCACATTGGATGATTTTATAGAGGATCCAATTATACGTGATTTTTTTAGTACGGCTTAGATATGCCTTTATGATAAATACACCAGATATAATTAGTAAGAATGAATAAGATGAATATATTTTATGGAAGTATTTATGGAGAGATTGATAGAGTCATTCTTTCTTCTACAGATACATCCATGGTAGTATGTAAGAATGGTCACCAATTCAATTTAGAGGATGTTACGCAAGAGGGTGAACTCTATTTGAATGGAGAATGGGTCTCTTACTTTAAAGATGACGTAGATCTTCTATTTTTAGAATATATATATCTTATTTTAGAGATTATACATTTAAATGAAATGACATTTCCTTGCAAAAACTAAATTTTCAGCCTAAACAAGGAGTGTTCTCGGTATGTAGAAGATTCACCTATATGTCAAGAGATGATTCAGTGAATAAGATTCTAGAAGTGTATGAACAACCCTTATTAAATTCAGTCACAGAATCATCTGGGTATGCAGTTCAACCACCTGATATTAAAATTCCTTTACGACCTCATCAACTTGCAATGGTTCATGCAATGCATAAAAAGGAGAAATCGTGTATTGAAGGATTTGTAGTAAATGATGAAAATCATTATTCACAGATGGCCATATTAGGAGATAGAGTTGGTTCAGGAAAAACATTAATGTTACTTTCCTATATTGCATCCTTAAAAGAAGCTAGACAGAATCGTGTATTTTCTAGGATTCATCCAATGTCTCAAGGATCTTTTTGGAGTGAAAAACCAGTTCATACACAGGAATGTTCTGGAAATAATCTTATTATTGTTCCACATACATTATTTCATCAATGGAAACATGCTATACAACATCAGACAAGTTTATCTTTTTTTGAAGTGAAGACAACAAAGATACTTCAAAAGCCTGATTTTATGACTCTAATAAAAGAGAGAGATATCACATTAATGTCAAATACTATTATAAAAACATTTATGGCAGATGCTGTAAATAGTAAAATCCAATGGTCACGAGTGATATTTGATGAAGTAGATAGTATCCAGTTCACATCCACCGTTCAGATGCCAAAAGCGAATTTTTATTGGCTTATTACTGCAACATGGGCAAATATCTTATTCCAGGGTCTTTATATGTATTTATCAAATGTGTTTCTTACACAAAGAACTGCAGCAGGATTACATCCAGATTTAGTTGCTCTTTTGCATCAGGATCAAATCACGAATGGATCTAATTATTATTCTAGATATGATATGAAAAGTCATAATTTCTTTTCATCCTTTATTTCACGTCATCCGAATCGTGGTCATCTTGTTTTATTAACAAATGCTAGTTTTATGGAACAGAGTTGGCGATCTCCTCCCATTCTAGAGAATAGAATTCTTTGTGAATCTCCTATTACTCATAGAATCATTGCACAATATGTAAATGCAGAAATTCAAGAGTTATTACATGCAGGAGATATACAAGGTGCTTTAGAGAAGTTGGGTGTCAACAATACATCGCAATCTTCATTAATAACGGCTGTATGTGATACACGTGAAAAAGAATTAGATCGTTTAGAGAAATTACTTGCATTTAAGGAAACAATGGAATATTCAACTCCTCAAGCGAAAGAAGTTGCAATTCAATCCTTAAAGACAAAGATCAGTTCATTAAAGGAACAAATCGTATCTTTAAAACAAAGGATTATGAATGTAAAAGAAGAAATATGTGCAATCTGTTTTGAGGATCCTAAGACGCCTACATTTGTTATGTGTTGTTCTCGTTTATTTTGTGGTGGGTGTATTATACAATGTATTCAGAGAAATCCATCATGTCCTATGTGTCGTGCTTCTTTAACGTATCAAATGTTACGTCAAGTAAATATAAATGGATCTGCTGAACCTACATCTGCTCCAGTCAATGAAATTATAGCAAAAAAGCCGAAAAAGAAAGAAGCATTATTAAAACTTATTAAGGAAACCAAAGGTGGACGATTCTTGGTTTTTAATCGCTATGATAATCCATTTTTAGAATTAGAAGGAGAACTTTTGGAATTAGGATTTCATGTTGCTACTGTAAAGGGAAATAAGGATCATATATCAAATATATTAAAACAATTTGAGAAAGGTAAGATACAGATTCTTCTTATGAATAGTACACAGGCAGGTGCAGGTATGGATTTGAAATCTGCAACACATATTATTTTAATGCATATGATGCGGAAGGAAGAAGAAAGACAGATTGTGGGCCGTGCCATTCGCCTTGGACGTACAGAACCACTTACTTTAGTTCGTTTATTACATGAAGATGAAACGCATATGAATACTTAGATATCTGACATTTTTTACGAATGAAAGCCAAGAACAGGTAATTTATAGATATGAATGAATATATCCTTCTCAACATAAAGTTCTGTTTTACCTGTTATCTTATTCTCTGGCACATTGATGTTTGAGCATATATGCCACATACCAATTGCCTCTCTTAATTCCTCGTCAACGATTTCCTTATACTTAGCCTGTACAACGGCAACTGCCGATTCAAAGGTCTGATATACCACACTATGAGGCACTCCATTCTCAAGAACAACATATACTGCATTCATTGTTTCCTTTCTTGAAAGAAATGTTAATGTTCAATTTTTATTCATTGGGAGATGGAGATATGAACAGCAATATGTTCTTGTCTCTGTACATACTCAGAGGTAAACAACAGTCATAAAAGAGACTATATCTATGCTCTTTTATGAATCTAGATTTGTACATTGTACATTGTAAATTGTACAGTCTATATTTTTATTTATATATACATAATTGCTTTGGAATACTCATTGCATCAATCTTTTTGAGATGACTTGCAGGAATCTTACCTGTTTTTGTTTGATTTACTTGTCCAAGTAGTATCGGTATATCTTCTATAGGACATCCATGTTCATCTGAAAATTGTACCATTTGTTTCCATGTATTATACATGGAGGACTGACGAGTTAATACTTGTGTAAATTGAAGTTGAGATGGATTGGGTATATTATTTGCTGGATATTCAGAAAGAAATGCATTTGTAATCTTTAATTTGAGTTGGAAACTTGGCCGAAGAAGATTCCAATTCTGATAGAAAAATGCCCAGTAGTCTGCCTTATCACTCAAATTGAATAGTGTGAGAAATTCCTTATAATGTTTCCATGGATCGTTTGCAGAATCTAGACGTTTATGTATATTTTCATGAACACAAAGACCCGATAGATTACCAAGGTTATTTTCAACATCAGGTATAACGAGAGGATCCCAAAAATCATAGAGACATGAGTGACTAAATTTTAGAATATCTGTACTAGGTTCTTCTGTATCTCCAGATTCATCCACTTCTAATTCAGGTTTTTCAATCATAGATTCTTGTTTTTGGAATATACTAATTGAATCACATCCATTTATAGAACGAAGAATCACTCGTAAATCTGCAGAAGCAAGAACTTCAGGACGTACTTTTTGTCCAAGCCAGGATTGGACTGACTCAACTGGAAATTCCATCTGAATATATGTACTTAGACGAACAATATGTTGATACGCACGCCCTTTAATTTCATTACAAATTAACAGAAGAGGATGCGTAGTTTGTCCTTGTTTCCATACACGCATGTAATCGAGTAATTCACTTAGACCACCTTTTTCTCCAAGACTTAGACCATCAATTTCATCCAGTAATACTGCTAGTTTATGATTATTTGACATAGGTGACATTGCTTCAAGGACTGATTTTTGTGTTAAGAGAGGTATGATTTGTTTCTTAAACGCCTGGCCACTGCGTGTATGACTCGCATTCAATTCAATAATTCTGTAAGATTCTTGTTTTAATATTTCTCTAGCAAGTGTGGTTTTTCCAACACCTGGAGGACCGACAAGCAAAAAAGCAGCGGTAGTTGGATTATGTAACCATCGTCTAAGTGCATCTTCTACACTTGGATGAAGGTTGGCA
>Ga0007816_1000551_pt1 | contig 10880 bp, 12 predicted proteins | sample CryBogCBE27Jul09_FD_71213 | JGI IMG/M metagenome (GOLD analysis project Ga0007816, IMG submission 71213) | Freshwater microbial communities from Crystal Bog, Wisconsin, USA - CBE27Jul09 | ecosystem: Environmental > Aquatic > Freshwater > Lake | place: Crystal Bog, Wisconsin, USA | collected...
CAGTTTTAAATGACCAAAAGCTAATACGCGACTCGGTCGGTAAGGTCGGCAAGGATGGGATGCTTACGAACATGTATCAAGAAAAACGCGGTAATACTGAACTTTTAATTGCCAAGTTAGATAAAAATCTTTTGAATTTTTACAAGGTCTCTTTATATTCCCCTCCAGTAGGTAGCGCTCCGTTTGGCGGTCATTTATTAGATATGCTTACCGTTGGCTATCAATTTATAGGCCGTGATTTACCGACCAAGCCAATAACACTGCCGGTCACTGATGCGAAATCGTTAAAGACCTATACCTTAGTGCGTGGAGAGCCTTGGGATTTTCCGATTGATGGCACAAAAGTGCGCGCAATTCGGTATTACAAGACCACTTCAAAAGATGACACAGCCACCTTTGAAGTTTGGTTCTCTGAGAAAGAGCATGTTCCACTGCGATCAGTTATCGGTTTAAATGCTCAATATGGCGCAACTATCCAAGTCGATTTGAAGCAGATTCCGAAGATTTAGTGGGCGCTTTAGTTTGATCTGGCGGCTGATCTTGTTCTTGGTATTGGGTTTAGTTGATTTGCATGCCATCTTTAGTTTGCTCAAAAACTAATTCTCTTTGTTAATCATTGCGCTGATCTTTTTAATAGGATGCAATATTTTGTGATCGCAATTAACTAAGTAATAATGTCAATCTAAATGACGATTCCCAAAATCATTCACCAGACGATTCACTCCAAAGCAGGCCTACATCCTGTATTTCAAGAAAACATTGAATATCTAAAGCGCGTTAATCCTGGTTGGGAGCATCGCCTCTATGATGATGAAGATTGCAGGCGGTTCATTCTGCAAGTCTATGGGCAGGGCTATCTTGATACATTTAACCGAATTGATTCTGCATATGGGGCAGCTAAGGCAGATTTTTTTCGTTATCTACTGATGTATGAGTGTGGTGGTGTGTATCTGGATATCAAATCGAGAACCCGCCTTCCTCTTTCGCAGGTTCTCGCAGAGGATGATCACTATATTTTGTCGTATTGGGATAATGCACCGGGCGGTAAGTTTGCCGGTTGTGGGTTATGGCCCGAGTATGGAGTGCCCAGTGAGTTACAGCAATGGCATATCATCGCTAGCCCTAAACACCCATACCTTCAAGCTGTGATCGAGCAGGTGAAATTCAATTTGGATTACTATGATCCATTTCGATTGGACATTGGCGGTTTGAGTGTGCTGCGCGGTACTGGGCCAATTGCATATTCACTCGCAATTGAATCCATTAAAAATGTATATCCTCATCGCCTAGTCTGTATTGAAGATCTCGGAATTGAGTATTCTTTTCTAGAAGAGCGCAAGATGAATCACCGCGATCTATTGGGTAGTAACTATGCCAAAAGTAATCGGTTTTTGACCCCCATCTCCATAATGAAGGCTTTGCGTTACAGAGTCTACCGATGGTTATCACAAGACTTAAAGGTGCTGATCCGACATCCAATTCCTAGGTCCGTAAAGCAAAAATTCAAGCAATGGATGAGATTACGTTAAGGCACGATACTGGAAAACAGATACTCAAAAAAGATCATCAGATGCACCGCGCCTTGCAGCACCGTAGTCTTCCCCTGGCTTAGAGTTAGTCCGCCAACAAAGATGCTTAAAAAGAGCAAAGTGATATTCAGGTTGCTAATCCCCAAGCTAATCGGTAAATGAAACCACAGCGCAAGGGCGGCAACGGCAGGGATAGTTAAACCAATAGTTGCTAGAGCTGAGCCTAAGGCTAAATTCAAGCTACTTTGCAGACGATTGGCTTTCGCTGCTCTCAGTGCTGCAAAACTCTCTGGCAGTAATACTAAGAGTGCAATCGCAATACCCACTACCGTTTTAGGAAGACCTGCGGCTGTAACGCCAGACTCAATGGCAGGAGAGAGGGCTTTGGCAAGGCCTACTACCAAAATCAAGCAAACGATCAGCAACGCTAGACTGATGAGGGTCTTGGCATTACTCGGCTTTTCAGCATGGATACTTTCATCCAACTTTTGATCGTGTGCTTTAGGCAAGTAGTAATCTCGATGCGAGACCGATTGGAAAAATAAGAAACCACCATAAAGTACAAAACTAGTAATACCTGCAAAAGCCAGTTGACTGGTCGTAAAGTCGGGCCCCGGTGTGCTGGTGGTCACAATCGGCATCACCAAAGTAAAGGTCACTAGGGTGGTAAGTACTGAGAGGGACGAGATGGCACCATCACTTCTAAAACCCATCTCATAGTGTTGTCGCCCGCCAATAAAAATGCAAATACCAATGACGCCATTGAGAATAATCATCACAGTGGCAAATACTGCATCTCGAGCAATAAATTCAGCGCCATCATGCCCAGCGAGCATCATCGAGGCGATTAGAGAGACTTCAATAATGGTGACTGCCATCGCTAAAATCAAAGAGCCATAGGGCTCCCCAGTTTTATGAGCCACTACCTCTGCATGATGCACACTAGCTAGAACAGCAGCAATTAAGGCGGCGCTGAGTACAGCAATGAACCAAGTCTGAGTGAGTAATGCGGTAAGCAAGGAATTGAGTAAAGCGGGCATAATGTCCTTCAGTTGACAGTTATCTTTAGCTTATATTAATAGCATTACAACCATATTCTATTTTCTATGAAAGCCATCATTCTCTTTGGTCACGGAGCCCGTGATCTTCGCTGGCGTGAGCCTTTTGATCGCTTGGTTCATCTTTGGCGCTCTCAGCATAGCCAAACTCCAGTTGAGCTTGCTTTCTTGGAGATGATGCAGCCATCACTCTCTGAATCAATCGCTTCCTTAGTTTCTTCAGGAGCCTCAGAAATTATCGTCGTACCCGTCTTCTTTGGCCAAGGTGGTCATTTGCGTAATGACTACCCGGTTTTGCTCGAAGAGTGTCGTCAGCAGTTTCCAGCAATCAGCTTAAGCACGATGCCGGCTGTTGGGGAGGACGAAGCCGTCTTGCAGGCCATCGTCGATTTTGGAGCTCGCGCCCTCTAGATGTTTCTTCCTTGCTAGCGCTTGCCCAATCAAGATCAATGCTGGCGAACTAGGATCAAACCAATCATGCGCTTTACCTGCTGCGAGAGCGTGGAGAGTGCTTTCCCAATGACGCTCTTTAGCGGTAGATACTGCTTCCAGAATATGAACCGGTGTATCGCCCTTATGAATAGGACTCGATTCCATTAATTGCATGGCAATTTTGGCCGCATCTTTGCGTCCCATGTAATAAATCAAGGTATCAGCGCTGGGATTAGCTATAGGCCCCATGGTCTGCAACTGATGAGTTTCTGCACTATCAGTTGCTTGAGCCAGTGTTACAAACGCCACACTTCTGGCAATACCTCTAAGCGTGAGCGATTTCTGGAGGCTGGCGGCACCTGCTAATGCTGCCGTAATTCCAGGAACAATCTCAAATGCAATTCCCGCATTTTCTAAAGCAGCAATCTCTTCATCGGCTCTACCAAAAAGCATGGGGTCACCCCCTTTGAGCCTGACGATGGTTTGAAATTTGTGGGCAGCATCAACCAAGCGCTTATTGATAAATTCTTGAGCGGAAGAGAGCTTGCCGCAGCGTTTACCCACAGCCACCTTGAGCGCTTGTGGGCAAAGCTCGAGCATTGCCGGATCAATGAGGGCATCATGCAACACGATATCGGCATTAGCCAAGAGTTTGGCGCCTCTGACCGTAATGAGATCAGCAGCCCCAGGACCTGCGCCAACGAGATAAACGGTACCTAGATTTGCCATCTTCTTAAGCAGCCTGACTGGTATTTAACTGACTCCGACGATCCCGCCAGCTGTTCTGAGTAGTTACAGTAAAAAGATCAAATTGCTTAAGCGCAACTTCTAAGTTTTGATCAGGCCTTAGAGCAAAGCTATCAAAGCCCGATCTTGCTCCCAGAATCAATTGATCGATCAATACATCACCAATGGCCCGGATTTTACCAGTCCAATGAAAGCGCTCCCGAAGCAAAGCGGCAGTACTAAAGCTCCTACCGTCTCTAAAGATTGGAAAATCTGCTGCGACTAATGCCCATGCAGATTTACCTGCCTCAATCACATCAGAATGCTTCAGAATATCTTCATCGGCAGTAAACCAAATCCCAATGGTTTTATCTTGAATCCGTTTCGCTACTGCTGAACTGGGATCTCTCGCGTCAACTTGACCTTGGCTGAGCCACCACTGAAAAGGCACTAACACCTTTTGCTCGTGTTCAATCTCTTGGAATGTTTTCTTATTATCTGAATCATTCCAGATCAACCATTCATTAGTAATGATGGAGGGTTTGCCGCCTTTAGGATAGAGCAAGACGCTGCTGGCTTGAATGCTAGATATCTTGTTTGATGGGCTCGCACTCATATCGTAGCTCCAGTGCTACTTTCTTTGGATCTATTTAAATACGCTGCCTCTTTAAAAGGCGTTGCACCTAAGCGGCGATAGGTCTCAATGAAAGGCTCATCAGCCGTGCGATATTTAACAAAAGTATCAATGATGTCTGCCATCACATCAGGAATCTGCTCAGCGCCAAAAGAAGGCCCAATCACCTTACCAATGGCAGCGTGATTGCCTTGCTCACCACCCAGAGTAATTTGATACCACTCCTCACCATCTTTATCGACCCCTAGCACCCCAATATTGCCAACGTGATGGTGTCCACAGGAGTTAATACAGCCTGAGATATTGAGTGAGATCTCACCGAGATCATGCAGATAATCTAAGTCGTCAAAACGCTCCTGAATCGCTTTCGCAATGGGAAGTGACTTGGCGTTGGCTAGAGAACAGAAGTCGCCACCGGGACAGGCAATGATGTCGGTTAGTAGGCCAATATTAGGTAATACGACATTTTGGGCTTTGGCTTGATGCCAGAGCTCCAGTAAATTTTCTTGCTCGACATCTGCTAGAACTAAGTTCTGTTCGTGCGTGACGCGCAGCTCACCAAAACTATATCGATCTGCCAAATCTGCAATGGCCAGCATTTGCTCAGTAGTGGCATCACCTGGTGCAACGCTACCGTGAGGCTTCAGAGAAAAGATGACGCTGGCGTAGCCTGCAACTTGATGCGCCTTCACATTGCGTTCTAACCAGCGAGCAAAAGCCGCTTGCTCATTTGCGGGTGCGCTATCAATTAAGTCTTGCGTACCGATTGACTTCGCTGATTTATAAGCGGGCTTAGTGAAGTGATTGGCAACCCGATCCCATTCCGATTGCTGAAAATTGTCATCCCCATCTTTAATGGTCTCCCATTCGCCTTCTACTTGGCGCGCGAATTCTTCTGGACCTAGGGCTTTAACTAAGATCTTGATGCGGGCTTTATAAATATTGTCACGTCTACCAAAACGGTTATAGACCCTCAGTAGAGCGGTTAAATAACTCGGGAGGACATTCCATGGCAAATTCTCTTTAATGAGGGAGCCTAGGATAGGGGTTCTGCCCATGCCGCCCCCAGCATAGATATCAGCCACGAGTTCGTCATTCTCATTTTTCTTCAATGAAATGCCCACATCATGGCAAAGCAAAATCGTCCGATCTTCTTTAGCGCCACATACTGCAAACTTAAACTTGCGTGGCAGAAAAGCAAATTCAGGATGCAGGGTTGACCATTGACGCAGTAATTCACAAACAGGGCGGGGGTCGACGTATTCGTCAGCGGCCACACCGGCAAAGGCATCACTCGTAATATTCCGAATACAGTTACCAGAAGTTTGAATAGCGTGCATTTGCACTTTAGCCAGGTCGGCCAAAATGTCTGGCGATTCTTCTAGCTTGATCCAATTAAATTGAATGTTCTGGCGAGTCGTAAAGTGACCATAGCCCCGATCGTATTTGTCGGCAATGTGAGCCAAGGTGCGTAATTGATCGGAGCTGAGAAGGCCGTAAGGAATGGCGACTCGGAGCATATAAGCATGGCGCTGATGGTATAGACCATTTTGTAGGCGAAGCGGGCGAAACTCTTCCTCAGGCAAAGTCCCGTTGATGCGGCGCTCCACTTGGTCTTTAAATTGGGTAACCCGCTCATTGACCAGGGTTTGGTCGATATAGTCGTATATATACATAGCCTATGATTTTCAGGGATTTTTGATATTTCTTCAAATAATCATAAATTCAGTTCATATATGTTTATTGATATATGGGTCTGGGCCACTAAAAGACTTCCATGACTTGCTCACCAAGATAAATATCAAAAGTTCTACTTTACAGATTCTGTTAAACGGAATATTATTTCTCATGATCCATTCATTCTTATGCGGGCTTACCAAAGATTTATTTGAAAGCAAGCCAAGCAAGAAATTCGGGAGCATTGAGAGAGTGGCAAGACGCAAATTATTGCAATTACATGCTGCTACAGCTTTAGCAGACTTACGCATTCCGCCAGGAAACAGGTTGGAATTGTTAGGTGGAAGCCGAAAGGGTCAGTACAGCATACGCATCAATAATCAATGGCGTATCTGTTTTATTTGGAAGGAAGATGGTGCACATACGGTAGAGATTGTGGACTACCACTGAGAATATGATGAAAACAAAACTACTTGATGAAATTCACCCCGGCGAAATCCTGCTAGAAGATTTTATGAAACCGATGGCCATTACTGCCCGTCAGTTGTCGGCTGATATAGATGTCTCCCCAAGCCGGATTAGCGAAATCATTCATGGAACTCGTCCTATCACTGCGGATACAGCATTACGTCTAGGCTTATTTTTTTCAATGGAACCCCGTTTTTGGCTCAACCTTCAATCCGAGTTTGATATGAGAATCGCAAAACGTAAACTTCAAAAAGAGATTGGGCCAAGGATTCGGGTATTTCAGATCGCTGCTTAATCACCATTACAAAGTGGCTGTGGGGATATCATTGCACGAGCTGGCTCTCTATAAGCAAATGTTGAGCCAGGTTATATTCTCTATATGACCAGATCAAGCCCCCCACCAGCCTTGCCCAATAACCCCTATGATGAGGAGTTTGAGGACTACCAAGCTGTAAGAAGACGTTTTTGGGATCAAATTAACGGCAAACGCTCTCTCAGTTTGGGTGGGAACTATCAAAAGAGGCTAGCCCACATCTACCAAAATATCGTACCCGCTGGCTCTCGTATTCTCGAGCTTGGTTGCAAAGAAGGCAAATTACTGCACGCTCTAAAGCCTTCAGTTGGAATGGGAATTGATTTTAGTATGGAGGCCATTAGTCACGCTAAAAAACGTTATCCCGCTTTAGATTTTCTGCAGATCGATGCCCATCAGTTGCAGCTGAGCTCTTTAGGTGATCGCCAGTTTGACTACATCGTGATCTCTGACTTAGTAAACGACTTATGGGATGTACAAACAGTATTAGAGAGCGTACGCCCGTTTTGTCATGCGCAAACCCGCTTGGTATTTAATTTCTTTAGCCATGCTTGGAACTTGCCACTGCGTGCTGCTCGCTCTTTAGGTTTAGCAACCCCCAATTTGCCGCAAAATTGGCTAACCCGCCACGATATGAATAATTTGCTGGAGATCTCCCAGTATGAGTCTTTGCTTAAATGGCGTGAAATTATTGCACCAATCAATATCCCCCTGATCTCCAACCTTTGCAACCGATACCTAGCCAAAATCTGGCCATTTGAATTACTCGCCATTACCAATTTCATCGTAGCAAGACCCTTTGGTATGCAGGAGATCAAAAAGCCAACGGTCTCAGTAGTCATTGCGGCGCGAAATGAATCTGGCCATATTGCTGAGCTGATTGCACGAGTGCCCGAGATGGGTGGTGGAACACAAATTGTGTTTGTGGAAGGGAACTCCACTGACGATACCTATGAAGTGATTGCCAGTGAGATCGCCAACCATCCCGAGCGCAATTGCATGCTACTCAAGCAAACGGGCAAAGGTAAGGGTAATGCGGTACGCAATGGTTTTGATGCTGCAACTGGCGATATTTTGATGATTCTCGATGCTGACATTACTGTGCCGCCAGAAGATCTCGAACGTTGCTACTCCATTATGGCAACTGGTTTGGGTGAGTTTGTCAATGGTGTGCGCTTGGTCTATCCAATGCAAGATGAGGCGATGCGCTTTTTAAATCTGCTGGGTAATAAGTTTTTCTCTTGGGCCTTTAGTTGGCTCATTGGTCAGCCGATCCGCGATACCTTGTGCGGCACCAAAGTACTTTGGAAAACCGATTACCAGCGCATCGCTGATAACCGTAAATACTTTGGTGAGTTTGATCCCTTTGGTGACTTTGACTTACTGTTTGGCGCCGCGCGCCTAAACCTGAAGATTGTCGAGGTGCCAATTCGGTACCGAGCACGGCGTTATGGAGAAACCAATATCTCCCGCTGGAGTCACGGCTGGTTGCTACTGAAGATGGTAGCTTTTGCTGCACGCAGAATCAAGTTTATTTAATCCTCGGATATTGATTCACTGATCTTGAATTAGTGCTCAGGCCCATTTTTAGAACATTCATCAGAGATTCTTTTTTCATCCATCAGTTTATGAGCATGAACTACCTCTGATCGGCAGAAGGGGTGGCTCCCTTTTCGGATGAGCCAGTTGTAGTATTGGGTATAAGGTACAAGATTAGTAAGAATGGTCAAAAAAATTAAGCCACCAAGAGCTTTGATTTTTGTTGCCTTAGACATTTTGCTGATGAGTAAAAACGCATAGGTCAGTAAGAAGAATTCAGAGAAGATGAGGTACTGAGGTGCATCGAAATAACGGGTTTTATTAACCAAATTGACAATATAAAAGCTCACAAAACAAAAGATACCGAACCAAAACTCTTTTTTACTGAGTTGGTCTCTTTTGAGAAGCATCCATGCAGTGCAAAAAATAATCAGTAAGGTAGTGGATGAAATTTTGCCAAAAGTCTCTACCAAGGGACTAAGCAAAAATATGCCCACAGCTTGGAGTCTATCGATAATAGAAGAGCTAGCAATAACATTGCTTTGGGAGTTTAGTATCTGACTGCCTCCCGATTTAAATAAGAAGCGACTCATAGTCATGGGGTCGGCGATATTGCCAAAAATTGATACGCCCTGATTTATCCAGCTACTTAGAGCATCCGTCAAGCTGTACGCTAGCCAATAGCTAAGATTAAATAGACTGAGCGATCGATATCGATTGATGCTCTGATGCCAATAGCAGATCAGTAACAAAAGGCCATTAAAGAAAGTCACTAAGGCACAATTAAATATAAATCCCTTACTACTGGACTGCAGGCTATAGAAATACAGCAGTAATAAGTAGGACAGCGGTGCAAGGATTCGATAAAGCCTTGCAGGTAAGACCTCTCCTGTTTGCTGATGGTGATCATGTGTGCTTGGAATAAAGTAAGCAGCCCAGCAAAAGTAGAAGGGGGCTAACACTAGAATCTGCGCTTTATTCAAAGCGCCACAGAAAAAGAAAATTAGCGCAAGTAATAGCTTGAAAGGGGTAGGGGCGGGAAAAGTCTTAAAACTCTCAACAAAGAAATATAAAGAGAGCAATAAGAAACCAAAAGCAATTGCTTCAGTGCGGGTGGCGGTGAAATGATAAAAAACACCATTGCTCACAAAGACTAAAAAAACCACTAATAGCGAAACGCTAATATTCTTGGTGATCTTATGACTTACGAAATAAATAAATGAAACTAAGGTAATCGCAGTCACCAGCGCCGCGTGCCTTGCAGTGATCACCAAATAACGCATCGAATCAAAAAGGGATTCTGACTGATTAAAGCCATCGATCGTCTGAAAGTGACTTAAGCCCAGCCAATGAGCAATCTTCTGTAAAAAAGCGATCAGTTGGATCGAGAAAAATCCTGGGTGATCGATGTACTCTTGATTAAAGCCGGAGTTAATTAGTAAGCCGTTATAGCCTAAGGTCAGCTCTTGATCGGCCCAAAATGACCAGTTGCGATCAAATCCTGTCCAATAAAAAAGAGTAATAAGAATTGTAGTGATGATCAGGTAGGGGGCGTACCTCTGAAATAAATTTCTCTGCATATTATTTAACCGCACATACTATTTGCACTTTGATCTTAACCAAGTATCAACATGCTCAAATTTCAGGGTTTGTGTATCAAACATTTTGATAATTTGCTTGTGGGCTTCTTTTGAATCCGTTTGCAATTTTTTCCCATTGATGCGCAAGAAGGTATCCATCGCCGCAAATGCAATTCGTTTATTACCGTCCACGAATGGATGATTTACTGCAAGACTCTCAAAGAGAGCAGCAGCCTCAGCAATAAGATCAGGATAGTAGCCACTTTGAGGGCGAAGCAGGGCTGCTTCAAGAGCGCCTTGGTCTCGAATGCCTGATGAACCACCAAATTTATTGATTAAGACTCCGTGCATTAGCAGGATGTCCTCTAGAGCCAAATAGACCACTACTTAGCTAGCTCTTGATAGAGAAGTTCGAATTCTTGCAAACTTTGAGCAAAGCTAGCCATGACTTGTCTACTTGGGGTGCTGACGCCTTTCTTCATGAGGAAATCTCTAAAAGCTTCATCAATGACTGAGTGTAATTTGCGACCCTCTGCAGTGGCGATCTGATGCAAATGACTTAATACCTCAGGATTGGCTTGAGCAGAAAATTTACTTAAGTTTGTTGTTCCCATATATGGCTCCTGGAGTCTTTCATTATTATTCTTGAAATTTCATGAAAAATCAAGAAAATCCATTCTACAGCCAAGGTTAAGCCCCTGGGGCTTGGTATTGCTTATATAAATTCGCAATCGCTGCAAAACCCAGCACCACAATCAGGACCGCTACTAGGTACTCTTGAGTCAGGTATTGAAAAACTAATCTTTGGTAAACCAAGATGCTCGCTACCACGAAGGCAGCAAGGCAGCCCAACATCACAATCGCAAAGTTGGCAATAAATGCCCCTAGCGTGATCGCTACAAAGACCAAGATCAGATCTGAGAC
>Ga0007816_1000556_pt1 | contig 10850 bp, 10 predicted proteins | sample CryBogCBE27Jul09_FD_71213 | JGI IMG/M metagenome (GOLD analysis project Ga0007816, IMG submission 71213) | Freshwater microbial communities from Crystal Bog, Wisconsin, USA - CBE27Jul09 | ecosystem: Environmental > Aquatic > Freshwater > Lake | place: Crystal Bog, Wisconsin, USA | collected...
TTTACATGGGCTTCAGTTAATTCGATCCGGACAAATAGACGTGGTCTACAGCACGGGTGGCGCATGGTCTGCGCATTTAGCCGCTTTATGGTTAAAGAAAGCTACCGGTGTGAAATGGTTGGCAGAGATTCATGACCCGATGGTAATTCGGAATAGTCCTGAAGATATTGGAGCCGCGATACCTAAAAATCGTGATGCACGTTTTAGGCAATATTTAGAGCGCCAAATGATTCATCATGCTGATCACGTTTGGTGGTTTACTGAAGGCGCGCTGCATTATGCAAAACAACGTAACCCGCTATTAAATACTGCAGGGCATGCTCATGGCTTTGTAGTCTTGCCTGGAGCAGAGCCCCCTGGGGGTTTAAGTGCTGCAAAGCCACATGTTTACTCAAATAAACTCAACCTATCTCATTCTGGCTCTTTGGCTAACGATCGCTCTCTATCTGTCATTCTGCAAGCATTAAGTGGGCTCCTAAAAAAATATCCTGAAGCAAGGAAGGATATTTGTATCCATGCTTATGGAGCAGCTTTAGATTCTTTGAGTGTTGAAACGATAAAAAAAGGTGGGTATGAGGATGTATTGATTGCTCATGGCCGCCTAGAAAAAGATCCCCAAACCGGAAAATCGGGCCGCGAGCGTGTGGTTGAAAAAATGCAGGAAGCAGATGTATTAATTCTGTTGCATGGCAATGATGAATGGTGTGCAGAATATATCCCCTCCAAGTTTTATGAATATCTTTGGACGGGTCGACCCATTTGGGGCATTACCCATCACAATCCCCAGCTCGATACAATGCTGCTCGAGCGCGGCGCTTACCTGAGTCAGGTAGGGAACGAGCTGGGGATTGAGGCGGCTTTAGAGAAAATCTGGTTGGATTGGAAGAATCAAGGTTTAATAGAGCCGAAGTGGCAGCCCCTAGGGGTCGATCAGGCAGTTGCTAGAATCTTGGCAGAAACAAAATAAACAGAGAATCCATTGAAAGACCTTGTTCTTTACTGCAAAACTTATAGCCGAGATTTTCTCAGGGTAAAGCGCCTCCTCGCCTCAATTAAACGGTTCAATATTGAGAATATTCCTGTCTATATTTCTACTCCAGAGATGGAGCGTAGCGGATTAGAACGTGTTCTAGGTAACAACTTTGTTTTTCATTGGATCTCAGACGAATCTATCGTAGCCGCTAACCCAAAGCTTGCCTTGGGAATTGATAAGGGTCGATCAGGCGGATTGGCTCAACAGGCTATCAAGGCTGAGTTTTGGCGCCTGGGCATTTCTGAAAACTATGTATGTCTCGATTCAGACTGCATTTTTATTAAAAACTTCAGGCATTCTGATTTCATTGCTGTCGATGGAAATCCCTTCACAGTTATTTATCAGAATAAAGAATTTTTTCAGCTAGCCAAAAATCGCGGTCATGACAAAGTGATTAACAATTTAGTAAATGAGGGCAAGACTGTTAAGGCGCTTTTTGATCGTAATGGCCCGAATTATTATTGTCCTTGCCCCCCATTTATTTGGTCAGCCAAAGTATGGGCCTCTTTGGATCAGCAGTATCTTCAACCTCGGGGATTAAGCTTTTGGGATATCTCTACCAAGGATCACCCAGAGACTCTGCTCTATCTTGAGGCCTTGCTGAAATATCAGGCAATTCCTTTACATCCTATCGAGCAGCTTTTTAGAATTTATTATTACGATTGGCAATACTTTTTGCTTAATCGATTGGGTGAGCAAGAGGCAAATCTGAGTACAAATTATTTGGGCGTAATTTACCAGTCAAACTGGGACTCTGATCTCGATTACGGGATCCCAGCAAAGTCATTGCCTTCAAGACTCCTCAGAAAAGTCAAGCGCTTAGCTCGATATCTCCAAAGCTATTTTTAATGACTCCAGAAATACAAATTCTAGTAATTTCCTTGAGGCGTTCGCCAGATCGAAGAGAGAAGGTAAGACAGGAATTATCAAAAATCAACTTACCCTGGGAATTTTTAGATGCGGTCGATGGTTCACAGATGTCATTGCTCCCACCACAATATAAGCCTGCCAAGGTAAAGCGTCTACAGGGCTACCCTTTGACTGCAAACGAAATTGGTTGCTATCTTTCCCATATGAAAGCTTGGCAACGCTGTGTTGATCAGAACCTTCCTACTTTAATTTTGGAGGATGACTTTACTTTAGTCGCTGACTTTGAGAACCATTTAAAGACTCTATTGGAGAACTCAGACCGCTGGGATTTGTTAAGACTACAGGGGCTCTATGAGGTTCCCTATAACAAAGTAAGTCAAATTGGAAAGTTGGTAATTGCTAAAAATCAAGGCGATGCTGTTGGTGCAACTGGATATTTAGTTAAGCCAGAAATTGCTCAAAAGTTAATAGATGCTTCCCATGAAATATATGAACCAGTAGACCATTTTTTAGAGCATCATCAAAAACACCACATGTACTATCTTGCAGTTAGACCTTATTTGATCGATATCGCAAGAGTGAAATCTACGATAGATGATCGCTCTGAAAGAGAGCCTATAAAGGGATTTGCAAAACGAATGCGCTCAATGTATAGGGCAATTGATAGGGTCATGAGTAGGGATCCCTGGTTTCCTCGGCGCTAAGGAATCACCTTCGAGATGTCTAATTCATTTCATATTCAGTATCGCCCTGATATCGATGGACTTCGGGCAATCGCTATTATTTTAGTTATCCTTTTTCATGGCTTCCCAATGTTTTTTCAGGGTGGATTTATTGGAGTCGATGTTTTTTTTGTTATTTCAGGGTACTTAATTTCTACAATTATTTATGCTGATTTAGTAGCTAAACAATTTAGTTTTAAAGAGTTTTATGCCAGAAGGGTCCGAAGAATTTTCCCAGCTCTTTTGGCAGTATTGTTTAGTGTATTTATTTTTGGGTGGTTTTATTTAACCCCTAGAGAATATGAAACATTGAATCAAGAGATTGCCGGGGGAGCTGCCTTTTTCTCGAATTTCATTTTCTGGCGGCAAAGCGGCTATTTTGATATTGCTGCTGAAAAGAAGCCGCTGCTCCATTTGTGGTCTTTAGCAGTTGAGGAACAGTTCTATATATTTTGGCCATTGATTCTATGGGGCGCGAGCAAGTTAAGGGCGAACCTGCTTCAAATAACACTGTTTATTCTCCTTGCTTCTTTTGGCCTTAACATTTTTTATAGCCATGTCGATCCGGTGGGGGATTTTTATGCTCCCTACACCCGGTTTTGGGAGTTGCTAATAGGCGCAACATTGGCTTGCTTTAATCTAACCCATCTTAAAAAAATTGCTACCACTCAATCGGTAAAAGATACATATTCAATTATTGGAATGGCTTGCATCGTCTGTTCTGCGATGATGTTCAATAAATCTCTGGCATTTCCTGGATGGTTTGCATTGGTGCCATCGTTAGGCGCTGCACTTCTTATTTATTCAGGCCAGGATGGAATTGTTAACCGAGTGGTTCTCAAAAATAAGCTTGTAGTCTGGGTGGGTCTTATCAGCTATCCGCTGTATCTTTGGCATTGGCCAATATTTTCTTTGGCACGCATTTATTTTAATGCCGCTCTAAATTTTGAGGAAACTCTTTTAGCGATCATGACCGCTACTTTTCTATCATGGGCTACATATCAGTTGATTGAAAAACCAATTAGAAAAAGTCATCGAGGTAGTGCAAAAATATTTTTCTTGGCTTTGCTGATGGGGTTGATGGGGACCATGGCTTATTTTGTTAAAGAAGGTGGTGGATATGCCTCGCGATTTCCAGTAAAGCCATTACAAAGAGTTAGCCAATTAACCGGTTGCGACAACGTTGTGAAAGACGGCGTTCTATATCCTTGTACATTTGGGAATCTTCATGCTGAAAAAATAGTATTAATTTATGGCGATAGTCATGCTGGACATCTCACTAACGCTCTAAATTACGCTTTGGGCGATCGAGTTAAATTCATTTTTTTGGGATATGGCGATTGTTTGATGTCTGATACAGAAGGCGCTGATAAAGATCAGTTATGTCAGTTAATGTGGGATCAAGTGAGAAAATTGAGGCATGAGCAGTTATATGCTGTAATTCATGCACAGCGTTGGGGTGATATGCAGCCAGATATATTAAAGATGCGCATGAAAAAAGTATTTGAAGTTGTAGGTTTGTCGCCTAAAAAAATTGCTATCGTGGGATCAATTCCAAGTGTTGATTTGGACTGCTCCATTGCAAACTACTATATCCCTGCTAGAAACAGAAAGTGTTCCGTTTATGAGGATCAGATTCAAGCAAATCAAAATTTTGTTCTTAATACAAAAGGTTTGCCAAAACCAAATAATCTCATTTTTGTTTACCCTTATGAAAAGCTTTGCCCTCAAGGGGTCTGTAAAGCGATTGAGGGATCAACCTCAAATTATTGGGATGATGCCCATATGAGTCGGGACGGGGCCCTCATGTCAATCCCAGATCTCATTCAGTATTTGAAACAATAGCTTAGGAATTCACGCCCTGATCAACACTGCTATCGTTTCTCCAGCAGCTGAGGGGAGTGATATTGCTCAGTGCAACCGGGAATAGTGCATTCATCCGAAGTTGAAAATCTCGATCTGAAAAATGCACAAGTCGTTCAGATTTATCTGGGTAATATCCACCGATAATTTCCCAAGCGGCTTTATAAAAGCAGCTACCCGAATGAGTCATATTGATATCGTTATATTTAGAATATTCCAGTACTTTTTCGGGAGGCCTAAAGTCAATTTCAATTTGATCGAGAGGGCAGATTTTCTGAATTGTCTTAGGGATACTGGCTAATTGATCACTAGAAAAGTGAAGGGAATGTCCCCCAAGTAAGGCCGCTTGAGGATATTTTCCTAATAGATGAATAGCAGCCTCAATAGAATCGTGCATCAGGTAGTCATCATCATTCAGAATCATGATGAGATCACAAAATGAATATTCAATTCCCTTATTAAGGCTTGCAGCTTGACCAAGATTCTTTTCATTGGTAAGAAGAATTAATTCAGCATTAGTTTGGCTTTGGTACTCTCGAATCAGTTCCTTTAGTATCTTTTCACTTGTATCAGGCGAGTAATCGACCACAAAAATGACTTGATTAGGAGCTAGGGTTTGGAGCTTAATGCTCTCAAACATTTCCTTGAGAAAAGGTGCATGTCCGTAGCAGGGAACAACGATAGCTATTTTTGGGTTGGGCGATTTGAACAGATGTGGTTTGAGGGCATCTTTTTTACTCTTGATAAAAGCGCGAACTTTTCTTTGAGATATTTCTGGTTTAAGCCGAGCTTTAATAGCCTTTCGTAGATGTCTATGGATTTGCTTGAGGAATTGGTAAATCGAGTTCATTATTCAGATTTATATTTCATGGGTAAGGGTAAAATGTCTTTTGTGAATCAATATTGAGCTCAAAGATGATTAATATAATCTATAGGTTATGCGAAGTCGAAATGACTCCCCCATTCAGGAGTAAACGGCTCCCCTGGTTCTCAAAGCTCAATTGTCTGCAGTCCTTTTTGAGGTCTTTAGAGCATTCAAAGGAATATGTATCGAGTGTAACCTTTGTTCATGATGGCCCTGAGGGTCTATTAATTCAGGCAATTCCTGAGCAATTTCCAATTGTGAGGATCAATGCTTGTAGTAACGAAGGCAGCTTATTGGCAACTTATGACCTTGCAAAATCTATTTCTGGTGATATTTACTATGTTGAGGATGACTATCTTCACTTACCTCAGTCAATTAAACTGATTGCCTTGGCGCTCCCCACTCTGGGTCTAGTTACCGGCTACGATCATGAGGATCGTTATGTACGTGACGATGATTTGAGTTACGGCAAGGAAAAAATTTGTTTTGATATCCCTAGCCAGCATCATTGGCGAACTGCTGAATCAACCACTTGTACTTTTGCCATTAGTGAATCAATGCGCCCAAGGGTACAGCCATTTGCAGATAAATTTAAGCTAATTGATCGTACTCTATTCAGAAAACTCTATAAAAAAGGGATTCGCTTGTGGACGCCCATACCAGGTCTGGTAACCCACGTTGATACCGCTTTGGCGCCCGGTATTGATTGGGTTGCATTTAATGAGCAGATGGCTCGTAACCGCACTGCCAAAAGTTCTAGCTAGTAGCAGATTGTAGAATTTGCAGTAAGAATGCTTTGAATGGCTCTAGTGAAGGCGAGTTGGTTATCAATGCTTGCGATTGATATTTTTCTAGACTCTTTGAGTCACTCAGTATTGCTTCTAAACCTTCAAAATCTGTTACAAAGAAGGGCAGGAGATTAATGAATGCATTTGGATTAAAGTCAACGGCCACATTCTCATCAGTCCAAGTAATCGGTAAGCATCCAGAATAAAAAGCCTCTGGAATTTTCTCTGTGTAGTAGCCAGGGTAAAGACCATTCTCAGGACAGATATTAAAAGTATATTGATTTAGAACATCCCGCTTCAAGAATCCGCTGGAATGGTGGTTCTTAATAACCTCGTTAAAGTGCGCACCAACACCTTGAACAGGAATCATTTTGCCGATTGCTTTATAGATTGAGGCTCGAGGCTCGCGTAAGTGGGTGGAAAGAAGCACTCCTGTACCCCCCTTTTTCAGAAATCTATCTCCTAGCGGTCTTTTGAGTTTAGTTAGAGTCAGAAGTTCTCCATAACGCGGATTTAGATTGCCGCTTATGCCCTCATGAGTCCAATCAATCATTTCCATCCAATATGGAAGGCGAAAATGATTTTCAGAATCTATCCCAAGATCAAAAGAAATAGAGTAGTCCGCTTTAACAAAATCATGTCGAACATTTTCTTGAGTATGAAAGAGGGTCAATGCAGATGATTGAGACCAGCGCTTGTTAGTGCTGATCTTTTTATCAACAGTTGCAACCATAGGTCTGAGAGGTTTGGGGCACCAGTAGTAGGGCTTCTTTTTAATATCCACAAAAGGCCCGAATATCTGCATCTGCGCTTGACCAGGTTTAACCCACTCAATTTGATAGCCCAGATGACTAATCACCAAGGGCACTAGGCTTGCTTGAAAGTCATGCGGTGTACCTTGAGTTGAGATTCGAATATTTTTCATGAGAGCATTATCAATGCTGGTTAGTCGGGATACTGCACTAATTGCCAAGGCAATTTTCTGGTAAAGGCGCTTTTTAGCTTCTTCTTAGCGAGATGATAGTAAAGCTTGCCATGAGACTTGCCATGGAGGACATTTTCTACAAAGTGTAAGAAGGAAGTATCAATGGAATGGATTTCAGAGGCATTTTCAACCAGCTTAGTCCAGTCATAAATATTGTGGGTCGCGGGATAGATTTCAATAGTCTTTAGATTGGCAGAATTACTGATCATTAACGGGTAAGTATTGTTGCCAGACTCAGTTCTGCAGATCAGCATATAGGGCTGATTATCAGGGTTGAGTTGTTTAAAAAGAGCTTCTGATTTTGGTCCCGGTGGGACCGCAGACTTACTCCAACGATATTCGAAGGGCATTGCGTATTCTTCGTAAAAAGATTCATCAAAACGTTTGATATCAATATGATGAATGCCAATAGTTTGGTAGCTTGCATTGAGAAAATTAGCTAATTGCCTTGCTTCACGGCCACTGGTAACGACCGTAGGAAAGATATTGCTCGAGCTTTGTAGCATCCAGGCTATTGAGTGGAAGTATTGAGGCAAGCAAGCCAAGTAATAACGAATGTTGGGATTATTTTCTGCAAGTGTTCTCATTAATCCTAAGCAGATTAAGTTATCTCCCAGACCAAAGTGCGCCTCAAGCAGCACAACATTTTTTTTGCGGCGCGAGAAGAGATGCTTTAGAGCACGCTTAAAATTAGATTGATGAAAGGCATTAAACATATTTATTAGAATTCTTTTTCAAAAGAGAGGGCAGATAGATTTTAAAGAAATACGGAATGCTCACTTTAATAAAATAGGGTTTTGCTCTTTCCCATTTTTCAAAGCTGATGAAGTCATATTGATTGGAGAGAGCCTTGGCTTTCTTATTACTCAGAAATGCCACATGATTTATCAATGTATTGCCTAGACGCCACCAAGGCCTATCGCTATAAATAACTTCATCTTGATAGTGGTAAGAGATAAAGGTTCCGAGTGTTTCATATTCGCTGAAGCTATTGGGTTTATCAAAATCAATATTATTTAAAATTGCGTCTACCCAATTGACCTGAAATTTATTCTCTAGGGTGGAGCAAAAGGAATCGAACCAGACTACTTTTATAGGAAAGCATTGAGCAATAAAAGAAAAAGAAACTTTTTTATCGAGCCCAGTGAGTTTTTTAATCGTTTCAAAGTAGGGCTGATGATTCTCAGTACTCTTGTAGTAAATCAGCTTGCTGTCTTCAGATATAAATTGCAGTTGATTGATTGGCGCAGTATCAGCATCCCAAATCAACACAATATCGTTCGGCGCATTATCTTCGATAGCGAGCAATTTTATAAATTGCTGTAGATACCAGCCAAATTGACTGTTCTTATTATCGGGGAGTAGCTTTGCAAGCTTCTGACTAAAAAGTTGGGTGTAGCGTGATTCACCGATGACTTGAAATTGAGGGGGTGATTTTTTGATAAATTCCTCAACCTCCTTATCTGGAACAATTACCCTGTATTGTTTTGACGCAATATTACGCACAATGAAGGCGGAAGTGACTTCCCATGCCTCTATGTCTTTTAGGCAGCAAACAGAGATGAGATCAGTTATTTGCGGGGTGGTTTCAGGCATAATTTGCATGATAAACCTTAATAAATTGGGCTACTAGCAATGATATTGGTGACCGGTGGTGCTGGCTTTATTGGCGGTAATTTCGTCTTGGACTGGTTGGCTGATCCAAGTGCTGAAGGCATTATCAATCTTGATAAATTAACCTATGCGGGTAATTTGGCCACTTTAGATTCGCTTAAAGATGATGCCCGCCATATTTTTGTTCATGGCGATATCGCTGATAAAGTCTTAGTCACAAAACTTTTCAGTCAATATCAACCTCGCGCTGTCGTTAATTTTGCTGCAGAGAGTCATGTGGATCGTTCGATTCATGGTCCAGCCGAGTTCATTCAGACTAATATATTGGGCACATTTAATTTGCTGGAATGCGCTCGTGAATATTGGAATAAGTTAGACGAAAAAGCACAAAAGCAATTTCGTTTTCATCATGTTTCGACTGATGAGGTTTATGGTTCGCTATCTCTCACAGATCCTGCATTTACTGAAACTAATCCTTATGAGCCCAATAGTCCTTACTCAGCTTCTAAAGCAGCCTCTGATCATTTGGTGCGCGCTTGGTTTCATACCTATGGCTTCCCAGTCGTAACAACCAACTGCTCGAATAACTATGGTCCTTATCATTTCCCTGAAAAATTAATTCCTCTAGTCATTCTCAATGCACTCGCAGGTAAGTCTTTGCCGATTTATGGGGACGGTCAACAAATTCGTGACTGGTTGTATGTCGGGGATCATTGTTCAGCCATCCGCGAAGTTTTGGCTAAAGGTAAATTGGGTGAGACCTATAACATCGGGGGTTGGAATGAAAAGCCCAATATCGAGGTAGTTAAGACAATCTGTCAAATTCTGGATGAGCTCAAGCCTAGATCAGATGGCAAGTCTTATGGTGAGCAAATTACCTTTGTGAAAGATCGTCCTGGCCATGATCGTCGCTATGCCATTGATGCTAGCAAGGTTGAGCGTGACTTAGGCTGGCGTCCAGCGGAAACCTTTGGCACCGGTATTCGGAAAACAGTTCAGTGGTATTTAGATAATCCAGCATGGGTAGAGGGTGTTGTAAGTGGCTCTTATCGTGACTGGCTCCAAAAACAATATCAATAATTCATGAACGTACTCGTATTCGGAGCAGCAGGCCAGCTGGGCAAAGCATTTCATGCTTTACTTAGTGGACGTAAAGACTTGGACTTGAAGTATGTTGGTCGCGCTGAATGTGATCTGACTAATCCATTGGCAATTACGCAGGTATTAGAGCAATCGCATGCGCAGCTCATTATTAATGCCGCGGCTTACACAGCAGTGGATCAGGCTGAGAATGATGCTGAGTCAGCATTTGCAGTCAATGCCAATGCTCCTGAATTGATGGCCCTGTATGCTGCAAAACACAAGGCTACCTTTCTCCATTACTCTACCGATTATGTGTTTGATGGAAAAAAGGCTGGTTTTTATCTCGAGGATGAAGTCTGTAATCCGCTAGGGGTCTATGGCAAGAGTAAGCGCGCAGGTGAAATAGCGATTCAAAAAGCATTTGAGAGTGGCAAAGCAGGGCAATACGCTATTTTGCGAACTAGCTGGGTGTATGGCGATGGCAGTAATTTCATTCGCACGATATTGCGCTTAGCTAAAGAACGCGAAGAGCTCAAAGTGATTAACGACCAGTATGGTGTTCCTACTAGTGCTCATTGGTTAGCCTGTATTAGCTTAGAACTTTGCTTGGATTCTGACCACCAGATCAAGTCTTTTCCATCAGGCATTTACCACGCCGTCCCAGCCGGTGAGACCACTTGGTATGACCTGGCTTGCCAAGTGGTCGACTCTGCGATCGAGTCTGGCGAGATCCTCAAGTTAAAGCGAGAAGCCATCAGGCCTATTCCTGCGACAGATTACCCCTTGCCAGCCCCGAGACCCCAAAACTCGAGGATGGGAACCCTCAAGTTGTGCACCATCCTGACTCCTAAAAATCCCCATGATTCAAGCTCTTATAATCAAAGTGCTCAAGTCGGTGCTTTTCCCGATTGGCGCAAGATGGTACAAAAGTACGTCAAAGATTTAAGTGCGAAGTAATTCAATAGATTGGTGAAGGATAGGTAATGGGCTTAAAACGTAAAGGGATTATTCTGGCAGGAGGCTCTGG
>Ga0007816_1000558_pt1 | contig 10830 bp, 10 predicted proteins | sample CryBogCBE27Jul09_FD_71213 | JGI IMG/M metagenome (GOLD analysis project Ga0007816, IMG submission 71213) | Freshwater microbial communities from Crystal Bog, Wisconsin, USA - CBE27Jul09 | ecosystem: Environmental > Aquatic > Freshwater > Lake | place: Crystal Bog, Wisconsin, USA | collected...
CCAACTCTAGTGAACTGGAGTCAGGATCCACAGTACCATCACAAAGCGTGGGCAGCATTGGCAACTATGCCGTGACAGCCACCAATATCTACAATCCTGAATACTACAAACGTGGCGGGCCTACTTCTAGTCAGACTTCCAGTGCTTATTTGAGCGATCTGTACAACACCTGGGTCCTGTTAGGCAGTAACGAATGGTGCACAGCATGGCCATCAATCGATGGTACTTTGGCTCCCACAGCGGTCACAGGCAACATAGTGATCAATAATGCCAATACTATCACAGTGGTAGCCAATTCAACACCCACAACCGTCAGCAATTCTATAAATTCTGCGTCAATTCCAGGCGTGTATTCTTCAGTTGAAGGTGGCGCTCTATACATCTACGCTGACAACGATTCAGTTGGTCCTACATTTACTGGTGCGACCGGCAGTGCCAATGTATCCACCGGTATTGCTACCTTGACATTCAGCAACAGCGGTAATGCTGCCATTCCAACACCGTTCCCAGTGGGTTCAGGTATCACAATTACCGGTGCCAACGTGTCCGGCTACAATGGCACGTTTGATGTTGTTGCATCCACCAACACATCAGTCAGCTTTGCTACCACAGCCACTGGTTCAGTCAGCGGCGCCACAATCACCTGGCCCGGATCAGTCAGTATCGCTCAGCTCGACGGAACTTCATTGACTGCCTTGGGCATCACGCAAGGTGTATATGCTGTTCCTGCTTATCAAAGCAGTCCTAGTTACCAAAATCCTCGTTGGAATAGCTCATCCACTATTCCACAACCAACTGGCTCTATCTGGCAAAAGACCAACAATGTCAATGCAGGTACCAATTTGGTAGTGAGCAAGTACAGCACAACCTTGGGCACATTTGTTCCACAGAACTGCCCGGTATATGCATCTGATGCTGATGCCTTGTATGCCTTAGATCCAGCAGGTGGCGGTACCAACATCACAGCCGGAGCTACCTATGCACAGGTTGACCCTTACAATAGTCTCACAGGCGGTTTCCAACTGTTCAGTCGTTACACCACTGGTCCAACCATAGTCACAGGCTATACTAACTCGCCGGGTCCATTTGTGGGCTTGACACAGTTCAGCATTGGTGCCACTCAAGCCGGTACCAGTGCTATCACTGAAGCCACAGCTACAATATATCCTAGCAACAATTTGTCAATAACAGCTACCTCTGGTTCTGGTGCAGTGGCAACCTTGAGCTTCACTGCTCAAAGTGCTCCACCATTCGCAGTGGGTTCAACCATTGTGGTCACAGGAGTTACACCCAGTGGTTACAACGGTACACATGTAGTAACAGCCTGCAGCAACACCACAGTGCAGTTTACCAGTACAGCCACCGGAAGTTTGAGTGTTGCTGGTACCATTTATGGAGAAGGCACTGTGGCAGACTTTGTAAGCGCAGTCAGCTCGGCAGGTATTCCTTATGTTAGCGCCACTGTAAACAGCACCGGCGCTGTAGTGTTTACACACAGCCAAGGTGGAGACATATATCTCACCGACGTTTCTGGATCTCCAGTTGAATTGGCCGGATTCACCACAGGTGAGAACATAGTGGGCTTGACAGCACAGTATGTGACCACAGATACCTATGTGCTCAGCAACTGGGTGTCAACACCAACATTCAGCTACACAGCTAACAGCACAGCTCCTGATCAGAATCCTGTTTCTGGAACCTACTGGTATTACAGTGCTACTGATCAAGTTGACATCATGGTCCTGAACGATGGGCAATGGCAAGGTTATCAAAACGTGACCAACGATGCACGTGGCTTTAACCTTAGCTTGACCAATGCTAACGGACCACAGATCAGTCCTACTGCACCAACAACACAAAACAACACAGCCAAATCACCACTGCAACTAGGTGATCTCTGGATTGATACCAGTGATCTTGAACTGTATCCAGTGATCAATCGTTGGCAAAATGTCAACGGTGTAGATCAATGGGTGACCTTGACCAACAGTGATCAAACCACAGAAAATGGCGTCCTATTTGCTGATGCACGTTGGGCTACGAATGGTACGACCGATCCGGTAAGCGATCCTTTCCCAACCATCACTAGCCTGTTGACCAGCAACTATTTGGATCCAGATGCACCAACACCTGATCTATATCCAAATGGTATCCTGTTGTGGAATACACGCCGCAGTGGATTCAATGTCAAACAGTTTGAATTGAACTACTTCAACACTACCGCTTATCCAAGCGACTACTGGAGCGCCTACACTGCCTATCAGGTTGGTAATCGTGTGACCTATGGTAACATTGTATATGTGTGCGAAGTGGCCAATACCAATCAGGTACCTAGCACCAGCTCTGCCTACTGGAGTGAAATCACAGTTACCAATACTTGGAAAACAGCCAGTGGCAACAGAGCCAATGGTAGCCCATACATGGGTCGTCAGGCTCAGCGTGCTATCATTGTCAAGGCCTTGCAGGCCGGTGTTGAAACCAACACTACCATACGTGAAGAGCAAACTCAGTTCAATTTGATAGCCTGTCCACAGTATCCAGAGTTGGTACCACAGTTGGCACAGCTCAATGCAGATCGTGGTGAAACAGCGTTTGTGATCGCTGATACACCATTGCGCTTGAGTCCAGCTGACATAGCTACCTGGGCCACCAACAACAGTGGCGAAGGGCTAGTCACTGCCGACGGAAATCTGGATGTAGGAGATCCCTATGCAGGTGCGTTCTATCCTTCATGTCAAACCACCGATCTAAGTGGCAATATCGTGGTACAACCACCAAGCCACATGATGATCCGTACGATCATACGCAGTGACGAAGTAGGTTATCCATGGTTGGCTCCTGCCGGTACACGTCGCGGTGTTATTGACAACGCCACGCAGATTGGCTACATCGATGCGGCTACAGGCAGCTTTATCACCACAGGTATCAATCAAGGCATCCGTGATGTATTGTATCAAAATGATATCAATCCAATCACATTTATTCCTGGCGTAGGTATCACCAATTTTGGTAATCATACCTTGGAAAACAACAACACTGCTTTGAATCGTATCAACGTGTCACGCTTGGTAGCATTCTTACGCAATCGACTGAATCAGATTGGTAAACAGTACCTGTTTGAACCCAACGATCAGATCACACGTCAGCAGATCACCAATTCTATCACCAGTTTGATGGTGGATTTGGTAGCAAAACGTGGTATCTACGACTACTTGGTAGTTTGCGATTTGACCAACAATACACCTGCTCGAATTGACAACAACGAGTTATGGGTTGATATTGCTATCGAACCAGTCAAGGCAGTTGAGTTCATCTACATACCATTGCGTATACAGAACACAGGAACTATTGCGGCTCAGACAACAGCCTAATGCGCTGGGGCTTTTTGCCCCAGACATTGGCCATAAATAACAGTATACCAGGAGAACAAACGAAATGCCTACATCATCGCTAACAAAAATGACCGTGCCTTTGGCCAGCGATCAAAGCAGCCCAAGTCAGGGCCTGCTAATGCCCAAGCTGAAGTATCGCTTCAGAGTCACATTCCAGAATTTTGGTGTAAGCAATCCGGTAACAGAACTGACCAAACAGGTCGTAGATTTTACACGTCCTAATGTCACATTTGAACCTATTGATATTCCTGTCTACAACAGCACAATCAAATTGGCCGGCAAGTATGCCTGGCAAGATATCACCTGCAACATACGTGATGATGCAGGCGGCAATGTTTCTAAACTGGTTGGCGAACAATTACAGAAGCAGTTAGACTTTGCAGAAATGAGTTCAGCAGCATCTGGTATCGACTACAAGTTCACTACCGAATTTGAAGTGTTGGATGGTGGCAATGGTGCAAATACTCCAGTGGCCCTGGAAACCTGGTATCTGTATGGTTGCTATCTGTCAGCAGTCAACTACGGCGAAGCCAACTATGGTACCAACGAGCCAATGCAGATTGAAATGACCATACGCTTTGACAATGCCTTACAAACTCCAGCTGGAGCAGGTGTTGGTGCTGTTGTTGGTAGAACTCTAGGCGATATTGCGACCGGCCTAGGTACCTAATACCATGTCCACCTTACCAAGTTTTGGCGAGGACCTGCTGCAGGGCTTTTTTAGTGGCCCTGGCCTAAAAGATTACAGTCACGCTTCTAAGACCTTTAGAAGCGACAACTACAATCTCAGTCCTCGTACCAAGTATCTATTCCATGTTTACTTCAACCTAAACTTCAACAATCCGGCGGTACAAAATGCCTTTGGCAGTAATGGTCAAGTGACCAGCATTGGTCTCATGGTCAAGACCATAGATCTACCCAAGTACACCATTGATGTTGATACCATGAATCAGTACAATCGAAAACGATTGATACAGACCAAGATCAATTACGATCCGGTCAATGTGACATTCCACGATGATCAAAGTGACCTGGTACGCTACATGTGGTATCAATACTACAGCTACTACTACAGCGATCCTACACAAAAATACAACAGTGTTCCAAATCAAAGTGGCACACTGGGCAAAAGCGCCACTCTGGCCAATGGCTTTAACTACAATACCAGCGACATTTACAATGCTGTGCGTCAGGGCCAGGACTGGGGTTTCATCGGCGAAGGCTATAACAACACCAGCATAGGCAGTGCCACCGGCGACAACGGTGGCAAACCTCCGTTCTTCAACGATATTACCATATACGGCTTGGCGGCTAAAAAGTATGCGGCCTACACCTTGATCAATCCTATCATTACCAACTGGAACCATGATACCTACAGCTATGCTGAAGGTGGTGCCACCATGCAGAATCAAATGACCATACGCTACGAAACAGTCAAGTACTACAGTGGCGCAGTGGGTGGTTCGACGCCCAGCGCGGCAGTTCCTGGCTTTGCTGACCCTGCACACTATGACACAGTCAAAAGTGCTCTGGCACGTCCAGGCAGCACCGCTACAGTATTTGGTCAGGGTGGTCTCGTGGATGCCATCACAGGAACCACCCAGGATCTACAGGCTCTGGCATCTGGACAGGGTGGATTACAAAATGTGCTAGGCGCAGTGCAGACCGCTGGTACTGCCTACAATACATTTAAAAATTACAATTTTGGTCAAGGCCTCCCATATGAAGCCCAAACGGCTGCCATTGGCGTGCTACAGGGCGGCGCTCCCGGATCCATTCCTCAGGCCATTGCGGCCACCGGCGGACAGTTTATACCAAGACCCACGGTGACCAATGGTCCCTACACCACTTCATCCGCAGGTGTAGCCGGTAGCCCGTTGCCTACCTTTGGTAGCCAGTTAGGACTATAACCGTGTCTAGTGTAAATTATCGCAATCTCAAAACTGATCTCACTGTACAGATATTTGATCAGTTCTATGGCTACGCTACTGAAGTTCCGGTAGACGAGTATGATGCCATCAACAGCTATTTTGAATCCGTGTTTGGCACCGCCGAAGCGGCAGGTAATTTCACAGTATCGGTTTTTCGAATTGCCGAACTGAGTGGTACCTCACCCTTGACCATATTGAGCTCATTGCAAGGACAGTCTGGCCCACAACTGACTGCTACTCTGGCCTATTACCTCAACGGTTTGAGAAGTGCCAGTACCCTGCTGGGCATCAACGTGCCAACACAACCCAACTATTACGTAGCACACAATATTAGAAGTTGATCATGGCCAAGTTTGCACAAGGTCCTTATCAGGTAAAAAATGCCCACAAGTATGTGGGACGTGGTGTTCCTAGATATCGCAGCAGCTGGGAATGGGCCTTCATGCAGTTTTGCGACAACAATGAAAATGTCTTACAGTGGGCCAGCGAACCCATACGTATCCCTTACCAACATCCCTTGACCGGCAAGGCCACTACCTATGTGCCCGACTTTATCGTGACCTATCGTGGGCCCAACAACACCATGATTGCCGAACTGATTGAAATCAAACCGTCAAAACAGAGCCAGCTGACAGAACGAATGAACCCAAGAGATCGTGCCATAGTGGCAGTGAATCACTTCAAATGGGAAGCCGCACAACGCTGGTGCAAGGCCAATGGCATGCGATTCAGAGTCATAACTGAGGATCAGATATTCCATCAGGGCAGTAAAAAACGCGGTAAATAGGGCATGACCAAGAAACTTGAAGAATTGTTTGATTTTCCATCTAGCCAAACACCTGCGGAAGAATCAACACTCACAGTAGAAGAAACACGAGCAGCTCTGGTAGAAATAGATGCCACCATTGACAAGATTGACGCGGCCTTGCCGGCTGTGCGTGATCTAGATGCATCGGATCGGGAACTGGACGAAATAGCCGAATTGGCCAAGGAAAGCTATCACAATCTAAGCGATCTTGGCATGAATGTAGATAGTAGATTCAGTGCCGAACTGTTTGCTGTGGCCGGAACCATGCTGGGCCATGCACTCACAGCCAAAACTACTAAGCTGAACAAAAAGCTCAAGATGATAGATCTACAGATGAAAAAACTCAAGCTGGATCAGGATCGCCGTTCAGAAGCAGAACCCATAGAAACAGCACATGGACAGATCCTAAGTCGCAATGACCTGCTGGAACGCTTGATCGGCAGTCGTGACCAAAACAATAACAAAGCATAAATATTACACAGGGAATCGCATATGAAACATTTTAAAGAATACTTATCAGAATCAGAAAGAACCTACAACTACAAGATCAAAATTGTAGGTGATGTAGCACCTGACTTTATCAAGGCCTTGGAGTCAAAACTCAAACAGTTTGAGCCAGTCAAAATTGGCCGTCCAAAGACCAGCCCTGTACAGGCCAAACCTGCTGACTTCCCCAAGCACAGCAATGACAGTGTGACCAGTATGGATGTTGAATTCCGCTATCCTGCGATTGAACCTCAGATTACTCAGATTGCCAAGGATCTGTTTATGGATCCAAATCGTATCATTATCATGACCACACCATACGAAGAAAGTATGTCGGTAGAAAAATCACGCATTGATACAGAAAACAAAGATCTCCTGACCGATACCGACTATCCAGCCGACACAGCTGAACAGAAAGCACTCAAGGCTGACTATTCAGCACCTTATGATGAGCATGCTGTTCTCAAGAACGCATACCGCAGTGACTTCACAGTGGCAGGCGGTCCAACACCACCAGCCAAGACCACAAATGATTTACCAATGGGCAACAAGAGTCCAATGAGCAAGATCACAAGACCGGCCAAACCTGCCACCGGCGCACAACCCCGAGGATAACAGCATGACATTTTTTTACGACCTAAACAAGAGATTGGCCTCACTGGCTGACAAACAGGACCTGTACGAGTCTAAAGTGGCCGAGAGTGAAAAATGGATCCAGAAGGCAGTTAATCCTGCTCACAAGGGCGGCCTACACAAGGCACTACACGTGGCTCAAGGTGAAAAGATCCCCAAGGCCAAGATCAACAAGGCCACACACAGTAAAAATCCCAAACTACGCCACATGGCACAGTTTGCCAAGAACGTGGCCATGGAAGGCACATGCTCCAGTTGTGGGTGTTCACCATGCGAGTGCGTGGAAGAAGGTAACGCATTCAGTGGTGCCTTGGCCAATGCCAAAAAAAATCACAAGAGTGAATTTGAAGTAGACGGAAAAAAATACAAAGTTACCGAAGCTGATCCAATGGGTCTTGAAGAAGGCCATTGCCCTACCTGCGACTGTGCTCCATGCGAGTGTAATGAAGGTGCCGGCGTCATGCACTTCAAAGATCAAAAGGCCAAGGAAGCCGGCAAGAAAACATTTAAACTAGGCGACAAAACCTTTCCAGTAAAAGAAAAGAAAGAGCCCAAGAGCAAAGGCACTGCTTTTGATCCAGAAGTAGCCAAGAGCATGTTTGCTGACAAGGACAAACATCCACGCCACGATGTCAAAGACACTGGCTACAGCAAGCGTTATACTCGTAAACACGAAGATGATGTAGAAAAAGATGACGAAGTCAAGAGCGATGCTCCAAAGAAAAAAGGACGTCCAAAAGGACCTGCTAAAGGCCCTGAGCGTACTACTAAGCATGCCTACAAGCATAAGGGTGAACGCAAGGTCAAAGAAGATGGTATTCCTGTCACCGATCGTGGCGAGTATGACAACGAAGGCAGCGAAGTCAAGGGCGACATGCACACAGTTATACGTCATGCTACCGAACTTGAACGTCACCTGCGCGATCAAGAAAACTTGCCAACCTGGGTAATTGAAAAGATTGGCCAAATCAAAGGCATGATGACCAGTGTAAGCGACTATATTTTATCACAGCACGAGCGTGGTGTTGAACAAGCGTCAGGCGAAGAAGGTATTCGTATCGCCGAAAAAATAACCAAGAACACACCTACAGGTGATGTGATACATGATTTTGTACACAGCAAGAATCCCAAGTTTGCTGGCAAGAGCAAGAAAGAGCGCATTAATCAAGCTCTAGGCGCTACCTATGCCATGAAAAAAGGCAAGATGGAAGAAGAAAGCACAGACACACGTGATACACATGCTGAGAAGGCTGGTAAACGAGTAACCAAGGATCTAGAGTACGACATGAAACACAAAGGTAAAGATGATGCCAAGGCCGAGAAAGCTGGCAAACGAGTTACCAAAGACATCGAGTACGACGAAAAAGTCAAAGAGTCATCTGACGAAGCTCCTGCTAAAAAATCCAGCAAGGGCATGCAGTTTGGCAAAGGTGTCTACGAAAGTATTGATCGCGAGATCGAAGCCTTGGTCGAAAGCATGAATGTGTCAGTCAACATGAGTACTGATCAAAACGGTGAACCACACAAGAATATCACTGTCAGCGCCGACGGTGAAGATGCCGATGTATTGGCACAGTTGCTGAAAGCCGCTGGTATTGATCATCAAGGCGGAGAAGGTTGCTCTACATGCGGTTCTACACCATGCGGATGCGATCAACAAGTTGACGAGAACAGTCCAGATTGGCCAACCAACACAGAAACATTGGCAGCAGATCCTAACTTGCGTACCTACTCAGGCGGCCTGAATGGTCCTAAGAGTACAGGACAATCAACTACTCCAGTATTGGCCAGCCAGATGCGTCGTCAAGCATCAATGGAAGAATCAGTTGAGCTTGAGCGTAGCTTGTTCAAGACCTGGAAAAATTACAAAGGCTAATCACAATGAGTCAATCCAACGTCTACACATCAGTATCAAATGCAGTATGGTATACCGACAAGTGCGAAATAGTTACAGAAACTCCTATCAGTTACAATGTGTATGTCATGCAGGCTGGAAATCCTACTGTAGGTATTGCAGGCGGCGTAACCAATGCCAGTAATGTCATGTTAACTCCACAGGCAGCACAAAACTTAGTAGGCGCTACATTCGTAACAGGGCCTGGCGTGGCCAATACCACAACGGTGGTCAGTGCAGTCAACGGTCAAAGTCTAGTCATGAGCGCTAACGCTTCATCTAGTGCGTCTGGATCATATACCTTGACCACAGGTAATCCAGGCAATTTATACAGTAGTGCTGTCCAGGTAACCGCGAACAGTCGTCAACAGATTTATGTTGGAGCTGGCAACAAGTTGACCATTACAGGTTCAGGATTTACTGCAAGAGAAATTGGTACAGCGAGTTCAGCTACCGCAGGATTCTGATCATGCGTGCTAGAGAGTTTGTAGCCGAAGACGCACACTCAAAGTTTCATGATGATCAGCTGGGTCCCATGCCTGGTATGAAACGCTATGACGGTCTAGACAACTCAAATCCCTACGCCATGTGGCGTTTTATTGTTGCTGTTGCTGGACAACCTAAAAAAGACGAGTTTGACGCTACCGACACTTTGTCTAAAACTGGACCCATCGGACAAAAAATGTCTACCATGGCCTACAGTCAAGCCGATGCCGAAATCTTGGATGCTACTGCTCGAGCCATGGGCGAAACTGGCACTATGATCAGTAGTCAAGAATCAACCGAACCGGTGACCACAAACAAAACCAGCCCAGTAAAAGGATTCAAAGGCTATCCCAGATGAGAGCCCGAGAATTTATTACAGAAGTGGCCATGGGCCGCACCGGTAGTTTACAGCAGGACATTGCCCTAGCCTTGCCAGGTGCTTGGAAAATACCAGCACTTAAAAATCAAGACCCGTATCTACAGTATCGCTTTGGTGTGGCCATAGCCGGTGCCAAAGGCGCCAAACAACGTCGCGAAGATGGTGTTCCGCCCTTTGAACAGGATACGGTATTTGGAGAAAATGAATTTGTAGTCAGCTACGATCCACACACAGGTGAATACATTCGCGATGCACTACAGGCCATGGGCATGAGCGGCCATGATGCTGTACAAGTGGCCACTATGGCCAGCGAAGAAATGCCGGACGTGGTCAAACGCAGTCCTGTAACAGGATTTAAAGGCTATCCTAGATAAGTAATAAACAGCAGTACATCATAACAAAGGAACTCAAATGAAAAAATTATTAGTTGGGCTTGCAATCGCCCTTGCCGCAACATCGGTATTTGCTTGGACACAACGAGCACCAAATCCAGTGGCTGCATGCCAAGTACATGCACCATTTGGCTTGCCACAGGTGCAGGGCTCTATTCAGCCTATCTGCAGAGAAGCATACCTGGTAGGCTATGATGCTCCAGCAAAACTGCCACGCTTTGTCATGTGGACACTGACCCCAGGCCACGCCTTAGGTTGTGTGGCACGCTCTAACGCATTTGCCCCAGATCAAAGCATCCAGGGTGGTGCTACACCAGCTGACTATGCTGGCACCGGATACGACAAAGGACACATGGCTCCTGACGGAGACCAGTCATGGGATCAACAAGTAGAATTTGAAAGTTTCTTGATGACCAACATGAGCCCACA
>Ga0007816_1000561_pt1 | contig 10809 bp, 12 predicted proteins | sample CryBogCBE27Jul09_FD_71213 | JGI IMG/M metagenome (GOLD analysis project Ga0007816, IMG submission 71213) | Freshwater microbial communities from Crystal Bog, Wisconsin, USA - CBE27Jul09 | ecosystem: Environmental > Aquatic > Freshwater > Lake | place: Crystal Bog, Wisconsin, USA | collected...
GGTCCTGAACGAGTGGCTGGCCCGGCTGGTCTGCTTCTGCTTCAACGTCACCCCGACCGCCCTGGTGGCCACGAACAACCGGGCGACGTCGGACAGCCAAAAGGAACAGGCCGAGGACGAGGGCCTGAAGCCGACGAAGCAGTGGCTGAAGAACCTGATAGACTACCTGGTCGTGACCTACTTCGGCTACGCGGACATCGAGTTCGACTGGGTGGTCGAGAAGGAAGTCGATGCGCTGAAACAGGCGCAGATCGCCCAAATCTACCTCGCGGCCAGCGTCGTCACGCCGGACGAGGTCCGCGCCGAGCTGGGCATGGACCCGATGACGCCGGAGCAGGTCGAACAGATCAAGGCGCTGAAACCCGCGCCGCCCGCGCCGTTTATGCCTGGACAGGACCCGGGCCACGTCAACGGCGAGCCAAAGCCCGAAAGCGGTCAAGGGCCCAAGGGATCGGGCGAACCGCCTCCGGCGGCCAAGGCCGACCAGATCCATATCCACATGCCCGAGATCAAGACCGGCGACACCCTGGTGGAGATCGGCGGGACGGTGGTGAAGGTCGAACACGCCGACGGAAAGGTGACCGAGACCTGGACCGATGGCCGCTCCTAAGCCGTTCCCACCGACCAAGCCGAACGGGGACTATACCCAGCGCGCCTACGTCAGCCGGAACCGGATCCTGCTGAAGCGGGTGATCGCCCGGTTCCTGAAGAAGCAGGCCAAGACCGTCGCCCACCAGCTCGCCACACACGCCGGGCTCGGGAAGGCCGACGATCACGCCGCTCATCGAGGCCGCAGCGCCGCGGACGAGGTTCGGATCGACTGGAAGCCGCTCGCGGACGATGTCGAGGAGTACCTGGCCGCAGTCGCCGCTGCCGGCGGCAAGCTCGCGGCCGACCAGCTCGGCGCAGACCTGCCGGACGACTTCGGCGCGGACATGCGCGAGCTGGCCGCGGACTGGGCGGCCGACCGTGCCGCCGAGATGGTCGGGATGAAGTGGGAAGGTGACTTCCTCGTTCCGAACCCGGACGCCCAGTGGCGGATCGACGACACGACCCGCGACATGATCCAGGCCTATGTCACCGACGCCATCGAGCAGGGTGACAGCGCCGACGAGCTGGCCGAGCGGCTTCAGTCCAGCTTCGCCTTCAGCGACCAGCGGGCCGAGATGATCGCCAGGACGGAAGTCGCCAAGGCTGACAGCGAGGGCGCGATCCTCGGTTGGAAGGCTTCGGCACTCGTCAAGGCCAAGTCCTGGCTCACCGCTGGCGACGACCTGGTCAGCGAGGAATGCCAGGCGAACGAAGACCAAGGCGTGGTCGATCTCGAATTTGACTACGGCGACGGAGTGCAGGCCCCGCCGCAGCACCCGAACTGCCGATGCGTGATCCTGCCCGAAATGATCGAAGGCTTTGACGATGACCCATCTGAGTAAGCGCGTCTTCGCTGAAATCTCGAAGACCGAAGAGCAGGACGACGGCACGATCAAGGTCTGGGGCATCGCCTCGACCCCGAACACCGACGCCGACGGCGAGCGCGTGACCGCGAACGCAATGGCGACCGCTCTGCCCGACTACATGAAGTTCGGCGCGGTGCGCGAGATGCATCAGCCGAAGGCCGCCGGCACGGCCGTCGAAGCCGAAGTGGACGCCAACGGCTTCACCCAGTTCTGCGCCCATATCGTGGACGCCGAGGCCGTCAAGAAGGTCCAGGCCAAGGTCTACAAGGGCTTCAGCATCGGCGGGAAGGTGCTCGCCCGCGACGAAAACGACCCCGACACCATCACTGCCATCAAACTGGTCGAAGTGTCCCTGGTGGACCGGCCAGCCAACCCGGAGGCCATCCTGACCATGTTCAAAGCTGAAGACGCCGCCCCTGCGGCCCCGGCCGAAGCGGGGGATGCGATCTCCCAGCTTGTCGATCTGGTGAAGTCCGCCGCGATCCCGGCCGACGAAATGGTTCGCGTCCTGACGGATGCCATCGCCAAGGCCGAGACCCCGGCTGAAGAGCCCGCGCCGGAAATCGTGGCGGAGCCTGCGCCGGTCGAAGCCGCTCCGGTCGAGGCCGACAGCATCAAGGCCATGAGCCTCGAAGACCTGGCCAAGGGGCTGGACGAGATCGCCAAGGCGCGCGAGGCGGCAGGCCTGACCAAGGGCCTGCGGGGCATCAATGCCCTGTCCTGCGCGATCTATCAGCTCGTGGCCGTTCAGGCGCAGGTCCAGCGGGAAGCCGAAGACGAGGGCGACGGAAGCGCCGTGCCCGGCCAGATCGCGGACGGCATCAAGACCCTGCTGGCCGCGCTGGTGGCGATGGCCGAGGAAGAGACCTCCGAACTGGCCGCCGACATCGACCAGGCCGGGATGGAAAGCGCCGTGCCCGACTATTCCCAGTTTGCCTATGGGGCCAAGGTCATGGGCCTCGCCAAGGCCGCCCGCGCCGCCAAGGACGATCTCAACAAGGCCGAAGGGACCGACGCGACGAAGGTCGCCGCCGCCCTCCTCGAAAAGTTCTCCAAGCTCGAAGCCGAGAACGCCGCGCTGCTGAAGCGCATCACCGATCTGGAAGCCGCACCCGCGCCGCCGAAAGGCCCGCTGCTGTCGGTGACCAAGGCCCAGGACATCAACAAGAGCGACACCGACGCCGCGGATGCCCCGCCGCCGGGACTGTCGCCGGAGCAGTTGGCGCTCTGGAACATGAAGAAGGTTCACTCCGGCGGCGGCCAGATCATCCGCTTCTGATCCGCCCCTAACCCCACCCCCCGAAACGCCGCGCAGCCCGCGGCCTCAAGCCCCCCGCCGATTGGCCGGGGGCTTTTTGCGTTTGGAGATCCCCATGAACGCCATCGTCTCGAAAGCCACCCTCGACCTGGTCAAGGCGGCGACCGCCGCCCCTGACGACCTGATCAAGAACTATGTGCAGCCCGGCTCGGCCACGACCGGCCTGCAGGCCTACAACCTCTATCCGGTCGCCATCAACCTGCTGCCGATCATGACGCCCTTCCGCAACATGATCCCGCGCGTGGCTGGTGGCTTCGGCACCCAGGCCAACTGGAAGACCATCACCGGCATCAACACCGGCGGTCTGCGCATGGGCCTCGCTGAAGGCGGCCGTTCCGGCGTCATCAGCCAGTCGGTCAACGACTACTTCGCCGCCTTCCGCGGCCAGGGTCTCGAAAACAACGTGACCTATGAGGCCCAGTTCGCCGGTCAGACCTTCGAAGACCTGCGCGCTCTCGCCCAGGTGCAGCTCCTGCAATCGGTCATGATCGGCGAGGAGCTGGTGGACCTGTTCGGCAACACCTCGCTCGCGATGGGCACCACCCCGACCCCCTCTCTGGCCACCTCCACCACCGGCGGCACCATCACCGCCGCGACCTGGTCGGTGATCTGCGTGGCCGTCGGCGGCATGGCCTACAACATGGTTGCTGGCTGGAACAACGGCGTGATCGGCCAAACCTTCTCGCAGGCATCTGCGACGGTTCCCGGCCTCGTCACCCGCACGAACATGGACGGCACCACGACCACGTTCGGCGGCAACAACGCCCAGCAGTCGGCCAACGCCACCCAGGTCACCACCGGTTCCACCTCGACCATCTCGGCCACCGTGGCCCCGGTCAACGGCGCCGTCGGCTACGCCTGGTTCATCGGTGCGGCTGGCTCCGAGCGCCTGGCGGCCCTGACCACCATCAACTCGGCGGTCTTCACCTCGATCCCGGGCTCCGGCCAGCTCGCGTCCGCCATCCCCGGCGGCGCGGCCGACCAGTCCACGTCCTCCCTGGACTACGACGGCCTCTTCACCCAGGCGTTCAAGTCCGGCAACAACGCCCAGATCATCACCCAGGCCACCGGCACCGCCGGCACCGGCACGGGCCTGACGGCGGACAATGCGGGCGGCGTCTACGAGTTCGAGCAAATGTTCGCCCAGTTCTATAACAAGTACCGCCTTTCCCCGACCCATATCTTCGTGAACAGCCAGGAGCTGATCAACATCACGAAGAAGGTGGTGCAGGGCTCCGGCGCTCCGCTGCTGCAACTGATCTCCGGTGCCGAAGACAGCACCATGATCCGGGCCGGCGCGAAGGTCGGCTCCTACCTGAACAAGATCACCGGCGACGTGATCCCGGTCATCGTTCATCCGAACGTGCCTCCGGGCACCGTGTTCTTCTACACCGCCGCTCTGCCGTATCCCCTCCAGGGCATCGCCGCGCCGGTTCGGATGCTGCTTCGGCAGGACTACTATTCCATCGACTGGCCGATCACGAAGCGGCGCTACGACTACGGCGTCTATTTCGACGGCGTGCTCCAGCACTTCGCGCCCTTCTCGATGGGCCTGATTACAAATATCGGGAATTTGTGAGTATTGTGGTATACTGCCCTTAGTATTTAACTGGGGGCAGTACTGCGATGCGTAAACTTTCCGAAAGCGATTTCTGGGCCAGGGTCAGCAAAGTCGATCCGAACTCTTGCTGGCCCTGGACTGGATGCAAAACGAAACAAGGGTACGGGACCGCGACGATCAGCGGCCTCAAGACGGTCACCCACCGCATGGCCTACCTTTATGCGTTCGGGCCGATCCCGGCTGGCGCGGTGATCATGCACACCTGCGACAACCGAGCCTGCTGCAACCCGGCGCACTTGCGCGTGGGGACGCAGAAGGACAACCTCGACGACATGCGCGCCAAGGGTCGCCAGGGATACACCGGCCATCCGGGCGAACGTCACCACAAGGCGAAGATCACTGCGGCTGATGCCGAAGAAATTCGACGGCTCTATGGAACTGGAAAATTCAGCCAGGCGGCGCTCGGCGCGCGCTACGGCCTCTCGCAACCGACTGTCGGCCGCATCGTCCTCGGACGCGGCTGGCTCACACCACCCTCCTGAAGAGAAAGGGCCGAAGATGGCCAAATGGAAAGCGCCCGAAGACGCGGGCCCCGGCGTCTCTGTCGGTGGGCAGTTCTTCCCCATCCTCGACGGCTTCGTCATCACGCCGAGCGGCGACTATGCCAGTGCGCTCGAACCCTTCGGCTATGTCCAGGTGGACGACAGCGACGAGGGCGCGCCTCCGGTGATCGCAGAACCCGCGCCCGTGCCCGAAGCGCCCGCGCCCGAGCCTGAAGTCGCTCCCGCCGAGCCGGTGACACCGGCCGAGCCGGAAACGCCGCCTGCGGCCGCCCCTGACGCGCCTGCGGCCGAACCCGCGCCCTCGACGGAGGGCTGACCTTGAGCAATCCGGCAGTCCTCTCCGCCAGCGGGTCGCTCTACGTCGATCTGCAGGATGGCGGCTCGACCCGCGCCCAGGTCGCGGACAACGATCCGCTGCGCGCCGCCTATGCGACGTTCATCTCGGGCTTCGTGCCCGCGGCGAACCCGACCGACATCCTCGAGATTGCCGGATCCGCGACCAGGATCGTCCGCATCCGTTCGATCCTCATAACCGGCACGGCGACGGCCGCCTCCAACATCATCATCAACACCGTCCGGCGCTCGACGAATGCCACGGGCGGAACGCCGTCAACGCTGACCCAGGTCAAGCGGGACAACAACGACGACGCGGCGACGAGCGTGATCCGCACCTTTGCTGCCAACCCGACCGTCGGTACCCTGATCGGAACCGCCGACGGCGGCCGACTGAACATCGCCCCGGCGGCGAACGGCTCCATCGACCGCCTGCCGTTCCAATACTCCTGGATGAACGACAAGGCCCCGATCCTGCGCGGAGCGAACGACTGCCTCTGCCTGAACCTCGCCGGTGCCGCGTGGCCGCCCGGTGGTGCGCTCGACATCAACATCGTGCTCACCGAAGACTCCTTCATCCGCATCTGAGGCTGACCGATGACCGCGAACGCCATCGACCTCTGCTTGGTCTCGGACGTGAAGGCGTGGCTGAACATCACCCAGGTGGACGCCACGAACGACGCCCTGATCCAGCGGCTGATCACCGGCGCCAGCGACTTCATCGAGCAGTATCTGTCCCGCGACATCGTCGTCACGACCTACACCTCGGAACGGTACAACGGGCCCGGCGGATCGACGCTGATGCTGGCCAACTGGCCGATTGTCGCGGTGACGGCCATCACCGTCACCGACCAGAGCGGTACCGTTCTCAGCACCTTCGCGGCGTCCGACTGCTGGTTCGACGACCGGACTGTCTACCTGAACAACGGGAACGTCTTCACCAAGGGCCTGGGCAACGTCACGGTCACCTACCAGGCGGGCTACGCCTCGATCCCGTTCGGCCTGACCCAAGCCTGCATCGAGCTGGTCGCCCATCGCTACCGTGAACGGGACCGGATCGGCCTCGCCTCGAAGGGCATGGCTGGCGAGACCACGGCATATGTCGTCACCGACATGCCGAAGAGCACCCGGGCCTATCTCGACCAGATCAAGAACGTGGTGCCGGCATGATCACCAGCAAGATCGTCGGTTCCGAGGCTGTTCAGTTCCGTCTCAGCGCCACCATCCCCAACGGGGTGAAGCGCAACCTCGAGAAGGCGATCACCAGCCTCGCCATCGGCCTGCAGCGGGACGTGAAGTCGGCCAAGCTTTCCGGCACCGTCCTCAAGGTGAAGACCGGCACCCTGCGACGGTCCATCGACCAGGTCGTCAAGGTGACCGACACCGCCGTGATCGGTGAGGTCTCGACAAACGTGAAATATGGCAAAGCCTGGGAGTACGGCTTCGACCGGAAGGTCGGCGCTGGTGCCCGTGGTGGCCCGCGCACCCTGACCGGATCCGCGCTCGACAGCTATTTCGCCAAGCATCCGGCAGGCGTGAAGCACTTCCCCGAGCGGTCGTTCCTGCGGTCGGCGCTGAAGGATCTCGAAGCCTCCGGCAAGATCGACAACGTGATCAAGGCCGCCGTGGCCGAGGCGCTCAAGGCATGACCCGGGAAGCGATCTATACCGCGCTCTTCGCCCGGCTGCAGGCGGCCTACTCCTGGAACACGTCGAGCCGCGTCCTGCTCCACTGGTCCGATGTCGATGCGATCCAGCAGCCGGCCATGTTCCAGACCCAGACCGGCGAAGTGGTCCAGCGCATCACCCGCCAACCCGCCAAGCTGATGATGAGCGTGAAGGTCTACCTCTACGCTCACAGCCAGACGGCCGCCGGGCGCGCCCCTGCGAGCGTCCTGAACGACCTCGTTGATGCCGTCTTCGCGGCAATGGCTCCGAACGCGCCGGGCCTTGAAACCCAGACCCTCGGCGGTCTGGTCGAATGGGCCCGGATCGAAGGTTCCATCGAAACCGACGAGGGGCTTCTGGGCGACCAGGCCGTGGCCATCGTCCCGATCACCATCCTCACCACCGCCTAACCCCCAGCAAACCCTTCCGCACGACCCATCCCCGCCCGGCGTCCAGCCTGGGCGGCTTTCGTCGTGCGCCTGATCAAAGGACAGACACATGACGCAGAACGTCTTCGGCGCGGGCATCCTGTGGGCGACCCCCACCTATGACGCCTACGGCAACGCCATCGCCAACCCGACCCCGGTCCAGTTCGGCATCGCCCAGGAAATCTCGGTCGATATCAGCTTCGATACCAAGATGCTCTACGGCCAGAACCAGTTCCCGGTGGCAGTCGGCCGCGGCAAGGGCAAGGTCTCCGGCAAGGTCAAGTTCGCCCAACTGAACGGCCTGACCCTGAACAACGTGGTCTTCGGCCAGACCTTGGCGGCGGGCATCGTCTCCGATGTCTACGACACGACCGGCGCGGCCGTCCCGACGACGCCCTATCAGATCACCCCGACCGTGCCCAACTCCGGCACATGGTCCCAAGACCTGGGCGTGCGGAACGCCTCCGGGATCCAGTTGACCCGGGTCGCATCCGCGCCCGCCACCGGCCAGTATTCCGTCGCCGCTGGCGTCTACACCTTCGCCGCGGCCGACACCGGCCTCGTCTACTATATCAACTACCAGTACACGGCCGCCTCGACCGTGGCGAAAAAGTCCACGATCCTGAACATCCCGATGGGCTATGCGCCCTCGTTCAGGGCGGACATCTACATGCCGTACTCCGGCAAGTCGCTGATCCTGACCCTCCCCAACTGCATCGCCTCCAAGCTCTCCATGGCCACGAAGCTTGATGACTTCATGGTCCCGGAGATCGACTTCGAGGCGTTCGACAGCGGCACCGGCATCGGCACCTACGCCACGTCCGAATAAGCCTCCCACCAGCCCTGAACCACCAGAAGGACCATCTCCACATGATCCCCGGAAAAGAAATCCGGCTGGGCGGCGACACCTACACGGTGCCCCCGCTCACGCTCGGAGCGCTGCAGCGCTTCCAGGCGCGGCTCACCAGCTACAGCGGCACGCTGAACGCCGACGACGTCCAGACGGTGATCGACGTGGCCACCGCCGCCCTGCAGCGCAACTATCCCGACATGACCTCCGAACGGGTCGCCGACCTGATCGACCTGGGCAACATCCAGGAGGTCTTCATGGCCGTCATGAGCGTGAGCGGTCTTGTCCCCCAGGGGGAAGCCAAGGCGGCCCCGGCGAAGCGCTAGACTGGGGTCGCCTCTACGCTCACCTGATCGCCTGCACCGGATGGACCTGGGACTACATCGACCAGTTCATGGACCTCCCGCGCCTCAAGGCGATGAACGACTACTGGGACGACAATCCGCCCCTCCACCCGATGGCCAAAGCCTATCTCGGGATCGGGAAGGACAAGCCGTCGAGGACGCCGCCCCGGGTCGGGGAAGCCGCTGAACCCGCCGCCATCGAAACCATCGCGGCCGGGCTTCCGCAGACCCCGAACCCGCAGGCCATGAGCGCCGCCCAGCTTCGGGCGGTGTTCGAGGCTCGCGCCGCCCTCCTCGCCGAACAGGAAGTCCGCAATGTCTGACGACAAGATCAACGTCATCATCGGTGCGAACCTCGCTGAATTGATCGAGGGGATGCGCGCGGGTGCGGAAGCTGTGGAGGCCGGAACCCTTCAGATGAAGGGGGCCCTGGCTGGCCTGAACGCCGCCTTCGAGACCGCGATGGCACCGCTGCTGGCCTTCATGGCGGTCCTGCAGGGCGGTCACTTCCTGGGCGAGGCCATCGGCGCGACCGTCGATATGAACAAGGAGGCGACCAAGCTCGGCCGCCAGCTCGGCGTCAGCGCCAACGAGGCCGGCGCGCTGGCCATCGCCATCGAAAAGGTCCACGGCACCACCGAGGGCTATTCCGCCGCGGCGACCATGCTGACGCGGCAGATCAAGAACAACGAGGACGGCGTGAAGGCGATGGGGGTGCAGACCCGCAACGCCGACGGTTCCCTGCGCAATATGCAGGACATCATGATGTCCGCCATCGACACGCTGAAGGGCTACAAGGAGGGAACCGACCGCAACCTGGCGGCTCAGACCCTCTTCGGCCGCGGCGCGGCGAACCTCGGGCCCATCCTCAAGCTGACCTCCGAAGCGATGGAGGAGGCCAAGAAGAAGCAGGAGGAACTGGGCCTTACGATCACGAAGGAAGGCCAGGAACGGGTCGCCAAGTATCGCGATGCCATGACGGAGGCCAAGGAGGTCATGGAGGCCGTGAAGGTCGCCATCGGTAATGCCGTCCTCCCGATGTTCACCGCCCTGGGCGAATGGTTCGCGAACAATGGCGTGACCATCGTCAACGCCTTCCGGGTCGCGATGGAGTACCTGGGCGAAGTCATCGACGGCGTGGCCTCAATCATCGGCGTCTTCTGGGACGCCGTGTCCGAGGTCTTCAAGGCGCTCGCGGAGGCCGTCGAGCAGGTCTTCGGCAAGGCGACCGTGGACAAGATCGTGACCTTCGGAAACGCCCTGAAGATCGTGCAGATCGCGTTCCTGATCCTCAAGGACAATGTGCAGCTCCTGCTCGACGTGGTCGTGATGTTCGTCGAGGTCACCATCGCCGGGCTGCAGGGCTGGGCGAACACGGTCAAGGCGCTCCTCGCCCTCGATTTCGCAGGCGCGAAAGCCGCCTGGAACGCGGGCATGAAGGCCCAGGAGGACCGGGTCCACCAGGGGGTCGAGAAGATCAAGGCCGACCTGGCGGGCGTCGCACCCGAGATCGCCAAGGTCTGGAATGCCTCGACGCCGAAAGAAACCCCGGCGAACGACACCCCGAAGAAGGGCGGCAAGTCCTACACGGGCACCGACGACACTGCCGAGAAGGCCAAGCTGAAGGCCCTGATGGATGGGCTCGAGCACGAACTACAACTCGAAAAGCAGAAAGACCTCGAGAAGAGCGTTCAGACGAACCAGAACAACCAGATGACCCTCGCGCAAGAGGCAGCGTTCTGGGGTGCCAAGCTGAAGGAGCAAACCAACGGCTCCGAGGCTTACAACGCCATCCAGAAGAAGTACGACGCCGCCCACCTGGCCGATCTCGCCCAACGGTTCCAGCGCGAGCAGGCGCTGGGCGCGGAACTGCTGGCCGGTCAGGAAGCGCAGGCGCTCGCGGCGGTGAACCAGCGCCAGGTGATGGCCGACCGGGACGTCCAGCTGGGCCTCACCACGAACGCCCAGAAGCTGGAGCAGGACCGCCAGTTCGAGACCCAGCGCTATAACATCCAGTCGAACGCCATCGCCCAGCGCATGGCGCTCCTGAAGTCCGACCCGAACAGTGACCCAGCCTCCTACGCCAAGCTCCTCGACCAGAAGCTCGCGCTGGAAGCGGCCTATCAGAGCAAGCTGACCGCCCTCGAAACGCAGTCCGAGCTTGCCCGTACTCAGGTGCAGCGCCAGGCCTCCCAGACCATCAGCCAGTCGTGGGGTCAGGCGATGGGCCAGCTCGCGACCGGGCAGGCCAGCTTCGCATCGACCGTTCGATCCATGTGGCAAGGTGT
>Ga0007816_1000574_pt1 | contig 10651 bp, 11 predicted proteins | sample CryBogCBE27Jul09_FD_71213 | JGI IMG/M metagenome (GOLD analysis project Ga0007816, IMG submission 71213) | Freshwater microbial communities from Crystal Bog, Wisconsin, USA - CBE27Jul09 | ecosystem: Environmental > Aquatic > Freshwater > Lake | place: Crystal Bog, Wisconsin, USA | collected...
TAGAACGTCGTAGAAGAAGAGAAGTACAAAGCAAGTTAATTGGTGGATGGGATGATTTACCACCAAGACAAGGTGTATTCCGTCGTGTTCATATCGATAAGAATACTCTTCAAACCGGTGAAAACCACATAAAACCAGAAGACCGTAAACCTAAGGGTGATGATGGACAGAAGAACTAAAGAATATAAAGAACTAGTAAAGATGACTCCGACTACTCAGGAGTTGTTAAGTGAAGAAATTGATGGTGAATTATACCTGTATAAATATTCACCACAATGCAAAATTTGTAACACTAGTGATGATTTAAAAAATATCATTGATTCATTGCTTTTGTTCCCAAAGCCATATAAAGAAGTACTTCAAGCCATTCAACCTATCCAAGATAAGCTAGGTGTTGAGGGTGACGATCGTATTAATTATGAGAATATTCGCAATCACCAAAAGAGACACTTACCTTTTGAAAAAGCTATTGTTCGTGATATTGTTGAACGTCGTGCTAAAGAAAAGAACCTTAGCATTCTTGACACTAGCGAAAGATTACTAACCGCTGAAGCGTTTTACGAAGTTATTGTTGCTAAAGGTTGGGAAGACCTAGCCAGTGGTTATAACAGGCCAACGTTAACACAAACTATGGCTGCTATGGAAATGCTACGAAGCCTAGAGAAACAAGCCAACGAAGAGTATCGTCCAGAAGAGCTTATTAATCAACTTGACATGATCTTGACTGCTATCCGTGAAGTGCTACCAGCTGACATGAAGGAAGCATTGTTTCGTAGGATTGAAGAGTATCAATCTGTTGATAAAAAGAAGAAACCTGCAACAGCAGCATTGCCTGGTGCAGAAGATGATATAGACTACATTGATGAAGATTTAGAAGAAGATTTTTAAGAGAGGACATAATGTTTACAGTGCAAGAAATGATCGATGAGACAATGAGGTACAAGAACTCATACGATTCAGTAGTTCTAGCTGATTTTACATACAGTGAAGCAGGTGGGCAACTGCTCACAGATAAACACAATGGCTACAGTTATGATGTAGGAACTGCAACAGATGGATTTGATAATCTATCAAAGCACTTAGGTGTACCATCTAAATTAGCTATGAAGCTACCGCCAAAAATGCGTGAAGATCTAATCAATCACTTCCTTGAGCAAGAGAGTAACAAGGAAGTAAACATTACTCTTAACAATAACATCATGCTTGGTATCCATAACTCTAATAAGCCATTGATTATGCAGAACAAAGTTGCAGAGATGATTAGTACTGTGTTCAAGCCTACCGATAACGTTAGCAAATTTTCTTTAGTAAATGGTTTTCAAGCCTTCATTCACACACCAGAACTATACGTAGATGCACGACCAGGGGATAGAACTCAAGGCGGCGTGTACGTTAGTTCACTCTTTGGTGAAATACCCACGGTCAGTGTATACATGGAGCGTCTAGTATGTTCTAACGGTATGGTTGCTCTAAGTGAGTATGACAAAGTACGCGTGACTGGACAAAGCAACAGCGAAATAATTGAAAACATGAAGCTTTTGACCAACCTAGCACTTGACAGTACTATCCCTGATTACTTAAACAACTGGAAGAAGATGACTACTATCAAGAGTACTAATCCTGAACAGTTGATTCACCGTCTTGCCAAGGAAAATGGTATCAACTCTAAGCTTGAAAGTAGCATCATGGAGGCCGCTTCTAGCCTAACCAATGACTCTTACTACGACATTGTTAACCTAATCACTAGCTTCCAGCATGCTGATGGCATTGAAGGTTCTAATCAACTGGAAAAGCTACAGGTTCTTGGTGGTAATGCTATCCGTGACCTTGGCGGACACCGTTGTAATAACTGTCAACACAGTCTAGAAATCTGATCGTCCCGTAGACACAGAATCGCACCTGGGTATGTGCATAAACTACCCAAAAATCTATGTTTTAATGTAAAAAATGCTTTAAAACGCTACAGATACTGTAACTTATAGGGGCATTTATGGCTAATGATACACCAGAAGACCTGGAACTAACAGTAGTACCTAAAAAGTCCACCTTTGGTAGGCCATATATATACGGTTCTATAGACCCTATTGCTAAGATGGAAGCACCAGATAGCAAAAATCTTGATATTCAAAGTAAAATGATACCTTCTAGTGAAAATGCTAGAGATGAAGAAAGTAGATCAAGAAACCAATCCGCTGGTGAAGCAGTTGTTGGCTTGAGTAGCTCTTCAGAACGTCTTGACAAAAAATCAACTGGGCATCCAACCGTTTGGAGTATAACAAGCGCGATAAACCCTGGTATAATACGCCAAGTACAATGCGACAGGTGTGGCCAATCGGTGGCACCTAAAACTGTTCGTGAAATATCAATTACAGGTAAAAGATTAGAAAAACTAAGAGAAATCGATCCATATCATCCAGGCATTGCATTTGTATGCTTGAGTGGGTCATGTGATGACATGAATCCATCTGGTGAACCTTACGGTGCTAAAAGAAGAGGCGCGAAGAAATAATGTCAAGCCAAAATGAAATAGGTAAGCTTGAGAAGAAATACCGTGATATGCATGAAAGTGTTTCTTCTTCTTTTGCTAGGAACACGTCTTCATGGAACATGTCTTTTCTTTATAAGAACTTATTGAAGAACGCAGAAAAAGTAAAAGACATGGGTGCCGGTGGATACCCTGTGCTAGATCATAATTATGATGGTGAATTGCATCATTTTAGTCATTCTCCAGAATTCTCTAGACACTTTAATAAATCTTTGCCTGAGCTTGTTAATTTAGTTTCTCATCAACAGATTGATCGCCAAGGACAAGTTCTATCACCACCAGATTGTTTCTCTCTTAGATATGATCCAACAAAAGAAACAGATACTCAATTTTTGCAACGTAAGCAACCTCGACAAGGTTACGAAGCAATGAGAATCCCAAGAATAAACGAAGATAGCCTACAACACTGCGCAAATGACGAATGTTTTAGCTGCGATCCATGTAAGAAGCATCAAGAACTCGCATTGGAATCATTAAGAGGAATTCTTAGCCCAGATAAAATGATAGGTAACGGTATGCGCAACCTACATGTAAAGAATCTTATCACTACGCTAAATAGCTGGGCTTGCCACCTTGACTCTAGAGGTAATGATCGTGTCTCTGCTGGTGATGTCAACTATAAAGATGATAGAGGCGAGCACGCTCAATTGGCTACATCTCTTCGTTCTATAGCAAATAAATTTACAGGTTCTCTACAGGCTGATTATGACAACAGCAATAGACAAGGTGGCTCTATTCACCGTGATTACATGGGCGATGACCATGGGAAAGATACGAGTGTTGCTTAATGAAACTTAGTGAAGTATTCTCCAGAAAAAAGCAAGGTGCTCAATCTGACGCAACCGTTGAAGTAAACCCATTCTCATCAACATTGACTGACGCAAAGTTTTTTCACAATGATAAGCGTACGCCAAATGAAACTGAATTAGCATCGCCGGAAGCATGCAATTGCGCCGATGTTCTTGGTGTGCCAACTGAGGGTGGTCGTCAAGCATTCCACCATAATGTTACTCAAAAGCTTCTTGATTTAATTGGTGAACCAGACGATGCACAAAGATTAACAAACGTAACAGAAAAAATTAGCAAGCTAAGAAGAACAGAACCGCTTGATGATCCAAAAACTGAATTTACTAATCACCTTGCCATGCACATTTACAACTCAGGTCACACTCCTGAAGAAATCATGGGTATCCCGTCAGGTAGCTTAGGCGCTAAGTTTAAAACAACGCAAGGCATTGCACAACAGGCTCAGGCTGCTGCTGCTGTGCCACCAACATATGATAACGAAGATTGTGGTGTTTGTAAGCAGTATTTAAGTTCTATCAAAGCACATATTTCTAAGCACAAGAATGAGACAGAAAACATTGCAATGATGACAACTGGTACAAAGCCAGAAGATCTCGGTAAGTCATCAGAAGAAATACTTTATGACACTATAGAAAACCATGTTAATGGTAATTTTGAGAAGGCCAGGGGCAGTGAATCTTTGGCTATGGCTCATGATGCAATAGGTAATTGGAACAAACACTCATCTAGCGAGCATGGTGAATCACTCTTTGATTTTGGAAAAGGTAAAGTACCTGTACGAAATGATGAAGCCAGCAAAGGGTTTATTAGAAACTTTTACAAATCAGTTGTTCAAAATCTTCCTAGTGGATGGGGTTTAAAAAAGAACGAAACTCCACCGAATCCTTACGTTTATGAAAAAGGTAACAAAAAAAGGAATGACCTTACTGAAGATCGTCTAGAAGAACTATTAAGATCTGAAGGCAATGGTGAAGCAGAAATAAATAGGATAGCTGAAGAAGCAAAGAAGCGCGGCGAAAGTTCCGGTCTTATATTTAAACGTCCAGTCCCTGATAGGTTTAAAGGTGGTTGGGATATTCAAGAACCAACACCACGACAAGAGCTTGAAGCACCAAGGGGCATGACTGTACAAGATTTTGGTGGTGATGCAAGTAAAAGATACTATGGCGATGAACCTCCATCAACGTCAACGAGCCTTAGATCAATCGCTGAACCTGAAGCGCCTACAGTGTTTAGAGCACCAGGTGCTGACTTCGTAGGCTACCCATCAAGACCTAAGCTAGATGCTCTTTATAAACCATATAATTCTGGTGGGTATTATATGCGTGAACGTAGCCCACGTGCAGAACAAATACGTACACCAGGTGAAGACGTTCGTTCAAAACTTTACGATGACCCTGTTAATACTGGTTCGGCACCAGAAATAAAAGATCCAGAACTACGTTCAGGATTTAATTCTACACTGCCACGTCATGGACGTTTTCTATTTGATCAGACTGGTATAAAACCGGACACTGCCGGTTTAGAAGAACACGCTAGAGCTACTTATGCTTATGAGAATCAACCTTCACATACAGTAATTGACACTGGTAAAACAGAAACCATTGAAGAACCACAGTTCGAAACCAAAACTTTTATAAAAAGAGATACTGGTCTTGTTCCATATGGTGAAACCTATACAAAAGAATCTGATGAGAACTGGAAAACCCTTGAAGCTACAGAAGAAGATCCAAAAGTTTTTACGGAAAAACGACGAAATTGGCAAAGCGAATGGCGTAAAAAGAATGACAGCGCTGTCGTTGAAAGAAGAACACCTAAGCTAGATAAATCTGGTAAGCCAGTAACTAAGGCTATTGTTAGACCAATTACTGAAACACATTTAATCCCTGAAGAACAGCGTCTGCAAATGCCATCGGAAGAATCACACGCTGCTGCGCAAGAAGCATACAACAAATCTTTAGACAGTGCTCTACAAATAGCATATCCATGGGCTACGGGCAGAGATGCTCAGCTTGATGCTCTAAAAAGAGATCACGCTCTCCATGTAAATAAACTAGAAGAAGAAAGAATTAGAAGTCTCGACCCCAAGAATCGAAAGATCCAAGCAAGCAAGGAAACAATTATGTTTAATTCAAACAACAAAAAAGAAGCAACTTTTGACCCATCAGTTATTCCTGCGGTGGCAGAACACGTTGTACGTGGTCTTGTACATCAATTTAACGATGCTCGTCAGAACGTTGATCAAGGTGCTAAAGGCACTGCCACTGTAAAGTTATTGGCTGAAGGCATTGGTAGTGGTCTTGTAGGTAGGCATCTACTTAACAAGTACAAAGACTGGGCTAATAACACTGATAGTCGTTCTGATGAAGAGAGAGCTAACCATGAATCATGGAAAAGCATCCAAGACTCAGGTGCTCTAGAAGATAAGTCACACCTTGCCGCTAAGAATGATGACCCATTGAGTGGGGCTCCAGATCCAATCACTGAAGTTGGTAGAGCTGTTACCAAAACTATCCAGTTTGGTAAGGATGTTTTGAAGAATAGGGATGTTATTAAACAAGAGGTTACAGACAACGCTAAGCAGCTTGGTCTCATGGGTCTTTCTGTCGCACAAGACAAGGTAAGAGATCTAAAAACTAAGTTAAATGATCGTAAAAAAATTAAACAGCATGTCAATGACCAATATGATATGATGAAATCAATGAAACAGATTAGGGATGCTAAAGCTCAAATTGAGATGCTAGCTTCTAATAAAAAAGTCTGTGAAAAGTGTGGGAAGAAATGCACAGATGAAACAGAATGTAAAAAGAACCGGGATGATCGTAGAAGAGAACAGTCCGCTAGTTCTGCTTACGACGATTAATAAATAAAAGAAAGAAGACCATGACCACTAACCCTAATGATCTGCAAGGTATTAGACCAGAAGATGTAAAGCAAACACCTGAACAAATTGCTCAGGTCAATGCTTATCTTGCACAGCAAAAGGCAGAAGAAGAAGCACTCGGTAAGGAAGAACCCATTGAATTGATGGAGTCTGAACTTATGGGAGTATGGCAACTACTTCAAGAACTACAATACAAGTACGGTAACCGTAAGGGTAGCTTTGCCAACCTAACATCACTACGTAGTGAAGCAGACGAGAAGTTCCATGCTCTAGGTTTTCAAGTAGTCGTTGACTGGGTAATGCCTGGTATTATGACGGAACCTTCTCCTCCAACTATTACTATCGTAGGCCGTGTAGATGGCTCAGTATTTAACCCAGAACAAAATCGTTATGAAACTGGTGCTGGCGTTGCTGACCTTTACTACGAACAAAAGCGTAAGTCATTGGGCATGAGCAATAAGTTAATTCTACCAGGTATGTAATTTATATGGCTGCAATATTCAATACACGCTATTCTTCATATGAGGATGAACCAACTGTTGGTATATCCGATGAAGATACGGCAGCTATAAACGCTGCGGGTATTGGGCCATCTGATTTTACTTATGCTAAACAATCTGGTGCTACTCGTGAAGAAATTCTAGATGCACACAGTTGGAATAAAGGTACTGGTGCCAAGTCTTTCATTACACAGTGGGGTCCATCAAATATATATGGCGATAGACCTCGTAAGAATCCAGAAACTGGTACTTGGAGAAACGTTCCAATAACTAATGTTCCTGTTGACCGACATCTTCATGGTTATGCGAGAAGCAGAGGTTTGGGCGCTACCCATGATGAATTGAAAGATGCCTGGAATAATGGCGTAACAGATTTTCATGATTACGCTAATGCAAAAAAATCAGGTGATACTATGTTATCACATGAAGATACATTGAATGCATTAAGGAAGAGATCAGCTCTACAAGAAGTTAATCCAATGTCATTCAATTCTAATGATATAGAGATTAGTCCAGAAGAGCATGCAGAAATCAAAGGTCTTGATATAGATCCAGATACTTTTGATAAAGCTACACACAAACGTTTACGTTCTATGGGTGCTACTCACCAAGAAATAAAAGATGCTATGCAAAGTGGAGCTTTTATTGAAGACTATGAAGCTGCTAGGTTAAATGAACCAAGCCACCTTAAAGCTGTTGATAAAGCATTGTCATATAAAACTAATTTTTACAATGATGCAATCAATGAAAATAAAGATTGGGTTCGTGACAACACTGACACACTTGAACAAAATGCACAATTAATGCCGGATCACATTTACAATGGCATTGTAAGGGAATTGTTTGGTCACCATCTTTCAATGAAACTTCATCCTATCATGTCGTCTCCTTCCAAGCGTAGAGCACATGAGTTCTTATTAAGCGAATGCGCAAAACTTCAACCAGAATTCAAAGATTATGTTGATGATCCTAACGATAAGTTTGATGTTAAACGTCTTCTATCTGCTGATGATCATGCTAAATATTGTAATAAATTAATGGAACATCTACGTTTAAAGAATCTTTATGCTACCACTCCTGAAGAGTTTGCTATAAACAGCAGGAAGATAGACGCTGTAGCAAACATTGCTAGTAGCCATCGTTACCCAAGTGCTTACAGGCAAGATAAGTACGAGGAAGAATGATGTTTAATTCTAAAACAGCTAACCAATCTTTTGAGGGTAACGAGTTCCTTATAAATCCAAAAGACCGTAAACATTTTCATCTACCAGATAAGTTTGTATCGTTTGACTTGGAAACAACAGGTTTAGATACACGTAACGATGAACCAGTGTCGTATGGTATTGCTGTTTATAGAAATGGTTTGCTTGTACCGCATGAGAGCCACCACTTCCTTGTATCTCCAGAAACACGTGTAGAACAAAAAGCATTTGAAACTCATGGATGGTCAAACGAAGCTTTAGAAAGCAGTCGTGTAAATGGCACGCGTCCTAAAGATAAATATGGTAATGAAATGGATCCAGCAATGGACCCTATGGCAGGTGCTAATAGAGCAGCTCAAACTCTTGCACATTTGCAAAAGCAAGGGTTTGTTATGATAGGTGCTAACCATGTTGCTGGTCCACGTAACAAATTCCAAGGTTATGATATCCCTATGCTAGGTAGTGTCTATAAAAAGTACACCAAGCTACCATTGGAAACAAGTGGTTTTGATCCAAAGAAAATGCTTCAGATTGATGTTCAACAACACGAAGATGCTGTAGACCCAGAAAGCGCCGGTAGAAAAAGGGAAGATCCTTTATTCCGTAGCCGTAGCCTAGAATCTTTGGCCGACCATTATGGAGTAACAAGAGGTCGCCACATTGCATTTGACGATGCTACTACAACTGCTGAAGTCCTTAAGAAACAGATAGAACTTAACCGTTATCGTACGGGTATGGGTCCAAGAACCGCTGCAGTAGGCCCTAGTGGCATTGAATACCTAAAAAGTGGCCCATGTGTGGGCCCAGACTGTGATTTTTGTAAGCATCTAGACATGGTAGAAGAGACCCACCAGGCAACTGGCGAGGGCGCAACCCAGACCTCAGAACAAAAACATCATATAAAATCTATTAATACAATCCGTAAACAGCATAAGCAAGTGAGAAAAGGAACAAAATAATGCGTAAAATCTCAAGAGCTGAAGAACAATACAATAGCCTAAATTTCCGTACAGCAGATGCTGAACCATGGGGACAAAAGGAACATTTCCGTATAGTAGATTCTGATACTCCATTAACAGAAGGTGGCCCTAAATGCGAAGGCTGCGGAGGTAAAATGCAAGAGCATGGTGAAGGCTCTGTATGCAGAAATAGAAGATGCAATAAAAGAGATATGGTTATTAATGCTTCTAAAACTGCTAGCGATAAGCCATGGGATGAAGAAGATCCTGATGGTGGTGACCACGATAAATTAAGTTCAGAAGAAAAAGCAAGCGCTAAAGCACGTGCAAAAGCACACGGTCGTCCATATCCTAATTGGGTGGATAATGCTTGGGCTTCTAAGAAATAAGGATTGATTATGTCATTCAATGAAAGATATGCTAAAGAAGAAAAGAAAACTTTTACACCACCAGAGGGTGTACAAGCTGCTGCTCGTAAAGCTTTGAAGTGGATTGAAGAAGGTAAGGCTGGAGACGGATTCACTGGCGTAGGCCGTGGTCGTGCTCACCAGCTTGCTAATGGTGAGGCAGTTAGCCTAAGTACCATTAAGCGCATGCACTCATTCTTTTCACGTCACCGTGTAGACAAGCAAGGTAAAGATTGGAATAAGCCTAGTGCTGGTAAGGTTGCATGGTACGCATGGGGTGGAGATGCTGGGGCATCATGGGCAGCTGGCATTGCAGGGAAAAATGACGGTAAGAAAAAAGAAGCTAGTCTTGCAGACATGGCACACAATGTTGTAACTCACCTTCCCACAGTAATACCTGCTGTTGCTGCTGAAGCAGCTGCTGTAACTGGCCTGGTAAAAACTATTAAAAAAAATAGAAATAAGCCTGCTCCTGCTACAGGCTCTGATGAAGCATACAATGCTACTGGATTTATGTCACCTAGCCAAGTACAAAACTACAAAAACAAAGATGCTGTTGAAAAAAATTCTTCTTTTGATGAACGTTATGCTAATGAAAAGATTGCTAATCAATACATTAAAAAACAAGGTGACTCATGGGTCATCACTCAAAAGGGCACAGGAAAAGTATTAAGCCATCATGATTCAGAAGAAAAGGCTAATGCTGCATTCGCTGCTATGATGGCTAATAAGCATGGTAGTGTTGAACACACTTGTGATGTTGGTGATCACAAAGTACACGAAGATGTTCGTTGTGTAACACCAGATTGTGAGCACAGAGGAAAGAGCTGGGAATCAGATGGTCACCAAGATTGGGACCATGATTATGCTTGTGGTGAACATTTTACTGAAGGTACTACTGCTGGTATTGCTAAAAATCATGACGACGACAGCGATTGGCGTAACAGATACAGCGACCTAGACTCAGATTGGTAAATAAATGAATTGGTCAGAACGATATGCTGCGGTTACTAAAAACGTTAGCGAAAATAAATGGAAATATACTTTAGCGCTAGAACCCAATGGTGGTGTTTCACGTAGTGATACTAAGCATTGTGGACGATGTGATATGGTATTGCCTAAGAAAAGTAATATACCACTAGACTCAACGTTTGGTGAAATTTGTAGGGATTGTAGAGACGTTCTATCAGTAGATACTAATTAATGGGTAAAATAACTAAGAATAGCAATGCTAATATTCTTAAGGGACAACAGGATTTCTTCGAGATAGCTAAGAAAAGCTTAATTGAAACGCCTGATCTCCCTGACATTGTCACGTTTGCTGAGCATCGTGAGTTCCTAGGGCGT
>Ga0007816_1000579_pt1 | contig 10624 bp, 8 predicted proteins | sample CryBogCBE27Jul09_FD_71213 | JGI IMG/M metagenome (GOLD analysis project Ga0007816, IMG submission 71213) | Freshwater microbial communities from Crystal Bog, Wisconsin, USA - CBE27Jul09 | ecosystem: Environmental > Aquatic > Freshwater > Lake | place: Crystal Bog, Wisconsin, USA | collected...
TCGTGAAAGTGCTAAGGCGCACGGATTCGAAAATGTCTTTTCTTCTCTCGAAGAATATTGTCAAATATCTGGTTCTAAAGATCTCGACTTTGATTTTTGTTTCGAATCTGCTGGCAGCGTGCAGTCAATTGAAATTGGATTCGGCGCGATATCTAATCAAGGGCAGTTGATATTTGCTAGCCATCCACCCAAAGGAGATCGTATTTCACTGGATCCATTTGATTTCATTCTTGGTAAATCTATACGAGGCACATGGGGCGGAGATTCATTACCAGAGGATGCGATGCGCGAGGTTGGAAAAAGACTTTTTGACACGAATGTTAATTTCGAATTGATGACCGGTCCAAGCTTTGCATTAACTGAAGTAAACGATGGGTTATCCTACCTAGCTGCAGGACGCCCAGGAAAACCGATTATCACCTTTGGAGACTATGCCGATGCCAAATAGCAAAAAGACGGCATTCGTATCCGGAAAATTTGCCGTTATCCACTCTGGGCACATTCGACTATTTATGTTTGCAAAAACCCTCGCCGACAGATTAATCGTAGCTCTGGATGCAGAAGGTCTAGATCCTGCCGAAGTTGAGTGGCGCGAAGGCTTCTTAAAAACTCAAGAATTTGTGGATGAAGTTGTAATTTTTAATTCGGATCTAGTGTCGCTTATTAAGCGCTTAAAACCCGATCTGGTGCTTAAGGGGAGCGAGTTTGAAGTTCAATTTAACGTTGAACAAGAAGCCGTTTCATCCTATGGAGGAAGACTAGTTTTTAGCTCGGGCAGTACCTATTTTTCCGAATCAGACCTTTTAAGTAGTCGCGAAGATGGCGCTCAAGGTAATTTGCAACCAATCCCAAGTGACTACTTATCACGAAATAAGATTTCGAGAGCCGATTTAATTCAGCAAATCAGCGCTTTTGCGAATATTCGGGTTTGCGTAATTGGCGATTTAATCATCGATGAATACATTAATTGTCACCCGCTAGGAATGTCCCGTGAAGAACCTACGGTTGTTGTTACTCCAATTGACAGCAGGAAGTTTTTGGGCGGTGCGGGGATTGTGGCGGCACACACCGTCGGGCTTGGCGCGGAAACTTCGTTCATAACCATCGTTGGTGACGACGAGGTGGCCACGTGGAGCGTGGAAAAGGCTCGCGAATATGGCGTAAAAATGGTGGGGATCACTGACCATAAGCGGCCAACGACATTGAAACAACGATATCGCAGCGGAAACCACACACTTTTGAAAATCAGCCACTTGAGCCAAGAAGAGATCAGCAAAACCATTCGAGAACAGATAGTTGCAGAGTTTCGATCAATCGCCAACTCTGTTGACGTGCTTATATTAAGTGATTTCTCATACGGAATATTCAATGCCGAGACTTCAAGAGCCCTCGTAGCAATAGCCCGCGAACATGGGATATTGATAACGGCGGATAGCCAGACGTCTTCGCAAATAGGAAATCTCGCACAGTTCGAAGGCGTCGATTTGATTACTCCAACCGAAGTGGAAGCACGACAAGAATTGAAAGATCAAACTAGTGGATTAGCGGTCATCGCCGAAAAACTAAGAATCAAAATGGCTCCAAAATCTATTCTGCTTAAACTCGGATCTGATGGTGTGCTAATCCACGGGGTAACGTCATCCGGAGACTTAGCTCCAACCGAAGCGCTTCCGTCGCTCAATCACAATCCGGTCGATACTTCTGGCGCAGGCGACTCCATGCTTGCTACCGCTTCATTGGCTTTGCGAGTGGAGCCTAATATTTCGAAGGCAGCCTTGCTTGGAACCCTAGCTGCGGCAATTCAAATAAGCCGAACTGGAAATATTCCACTCTCCCAAAGCAGCATAATTTCAGCACTTAAAGAATGAAGGCGCTGATTCTAGCCGCAGGGTTGGGCACGCGATTGCAAGGAATGGCTGCAAATAAACCCAAACCTCTCATGGAGATCGGTGGAGAACCGCTGCTGGGTCTATTAATAGCGAAGCTTCAGAATGCAGGTGTTTCTGAGTTTGTAATTAATACTCACCATCGGGCTGAGCAAATTGAACAGTTCATAGCGTCACAAGGTTTGAAAGATATCGTTACGCTCGTTTATGAGGAAAAACTATTGGGTACCGCGGGCACCCTAAAGGCAAATATTGATTTACTTAATGATGAAGATTTTTTTGTACTTCATGGTGACAATTACTTCACTGATAGCCTGACATCAATGGTTGATAGGCACATGGGCTCGGCGCCGGATATTGACTTAACTATGGGAACATTTGTAACCGATAAACCCGAGTCAACTGGAACAGTGGTTCTCGATTCAGAATTACGAGTTACAAGTTTCTATGAAAAGGACGGTAACTCCCCTTCACGTATTGCGAATGCGGCAATTTTTCTGATGAAACCAACCGTCACCGAACAGGTGTTGGCGCTCAGCAATCACGAAAACGATATAAGTCGGGATCTGATTCCGAAATTCGTAAAACGAATTCTAACTCACCCATTCTCGGGGGAATTTATTGATATCGGCACTCCAGAAAGCCTTGAGGCGGCGCGAAAGTTAGCTGAGCTTTAAGGCTATTTTCGCTACGTATTCGCCGAAGGGCATGGCCGCGGTCCAGCCCGGCGATACAGCGTTTAAGACGTGAGTTGATCGGCCATCACCTTCAACTACAAAGTCTTGCACCAATTCACCCTTCGAAACGTTTAAAAGTTGTGAACGAATTCCCGGGCGCTTCTTTCCCCATCGATTTACGGAGCTGGCAGAAGGAACCAGCTTTGCTGCCCGTTGCAACAGGGTTTTTTCAATCAGATTAGGAAACTCCGATATTGCGATAGATCCGAGGTTATGTTTCTCCCCCCGGACTATTGCCGTTGTATTTCGCAAGAAGTCTTTAATATCTCTGAAGGTGAAGCCATTTGTAAGGCGATATTGCTCCTTACCAAGAATTGGAATTGCCGTCGGACCAATCTTCACTTTGTTATCGATGGTCAATGTGAAATGAACGCCCAAGAAAGGATTCACCGGATGTGGGACAGGGTATATGAGTGTTCGAATTGGCAGAGTTTTTTGGTCAACTTGTTTGTAAGTGCCCAGGAATGGCATCACGCGGTATTCGCTTCCGAACCCCATCGCATGAGCAAGATCAATCGAATAGGCCCCAGCCGCATTTATGAAGTGGTCAGCAGAGATACTCTCGCCATTAGCCCTCAAACCACTACGGAAAGTTATTTCACTCCCCAACTTGATGGATCCACCGAGGGAAACAAACTCCCTAGCGAGAGCCTCCGTAACTTTTATAGGGTCTGAAACGCCGGTGGTTGGGGACCACAAAAAGTCATGATCAGTAGCAGCCAGTGGTTCAATTCTTGCCAAATCTCTAGCTGGTCTCATTTCTAGATCTACGCCGTTCTTGATACCTCGGTCATAGAGTTTCACTAAGCCGGCCAATTCTGATTCGGATTGCGCAAGCACTACTTTTCCAGGGCGCGCGTAGGGCACATCGTATTTTTTTATATAAGACTGGAGTTGTGTATTGCCTTCACGGCAAAACTTCGCCTTTAGTGATTCCGGAGAATAGTAGAAACCAGCATGCAAAACCCCAGAATTACGTCCACTTGCATGTTCTGCTACGCGAGGTTCTTTCTCATGAAGTTCCACTTCAATCTGCTTGTTATTCTTGAGAATTGCGATACCGATTGAAATTCCAAGAATTCCACCGCCTGAGATCACAATCTTCTTAGTCACGAGTTTTTCTCCTTGAAAAAGTGATACATCTGAATAGAGGGTTCAAAGCTTTTAGCCACGAGCGCATTTAGCTCGCTCTTTCCAAACGAGCGATAATTTGGAAACCAACCTGCGGCTTTGTATCCGGCCGACCACATCAAATCGAAAGCCAATTCAAAATTCGGATTAATGGTTACGCCCGTTGGCTGGTGATCAAAGGCGGCGAGCTCCACAAGAAACTCACAATTCTCAGCCTCAAGTAGTGAAGACGCACCCTTTATTACACCGAGCTCTGCTCCTTCTACGTCAATCAAAAAAAGTTTGGAAGTTTTATCGCTATCTAGTAGAACATTTAATGGTTCCATGGGTACTGCTTGCTTTCGCCCCGAATGACCTCCAGCCCATCCCTTGATGGAAGAGACTCCGGTTCCAAATCCATAAATTTCAATGCTGCCTGCATGCTCGCCAACGGCAATCCTTCTTGATTGGATTTTCTTAATCTGATTAGCATCAACATTTCGCTGTAAAATCTTGAAGTTGTAGCGGTCAGGCTCGAATGCGTAGATCTGACCAAGGAACCCAAAATGCCTAACCAAAATTGGCCAATAGCCCGTATTCGCACCAATGTTTACAAAAGTCTGAAATTGATGAACATGAGACTTTAGGAATTCAAAGATTTCAATTTCATACGTACACGACATCTGTTCTGGATTGCCATTGAATAGGAAGCCTTGTGAAGTTACCTTAGGCTTAGTGGCCGTCTGCGCTAAAGCGCGAACATGGCGGTAAAAATCAGAGACAAAGGGAATATCTCGCAGAGCGGCAATCATCGCTCTAGTATAGTCAGCACCCTAAATGCAAAGTAAGCGCGCTTTGGATTAAATAGTTAAATTAGGTGGTCCACGATGTCTCGACTCAGATCCAGCCTGAGTGCACTGCGCCAAGTTGGATTGGATCCACTTGTAACTTTGCGTGCATTGCAAGGAGTGCCTCGATATTTTCGACAATTAGCTCCTGCCCTAATACTTTTCAAAAATAGCAAGTTTCGATTATCTCCAATCTGGGCTGACTATCAACAGACGGCAGGCTCAGCTAGAGGTCACTATTTCTGGCAAGACCTTATTTGCGCCCGTTGGATCTTTGAGAGTGGTGCGAAGAAACATTTTGATTGCGGTTCAAGAATCGATGGCTTTATTGCCCACTTACTTTCGTTTACCAAAGTGACCCTTTTAGATATACGGCCCGCAAATTTAAAGATAGCCGGCCTCGATTTTGTTGAAGGCAATGCCCAAGAATCACTTGCAGAATTCAAAGCTAAATATTCGTCCGTTTCAAGCCTTCATTCAATCGAGCACTTCGGCCTTGGTCGATACGGAGATCCTCTTCAAGTAGACGGTCACGCAAGAGGGTTACGAAATCTTGCTGACTGTGTAAAAAAAGGAGGGATGCTCTATGTGAGCTTCCCTATTGGAATGGAAGAAGTTCAATTTAATGCACAAAGGATTATTGACCCTTTGTGGCCCGTTGAGCAATTACCAGACTTCACCCTTGAGGAATTTGTATTGATACCTTGGGTTGATGTTCCTATTTATGGCTTGAAGCCATTACAAGTTGATAAGAAAATTTCTGGTCAAGCGGGTTTGTATAAATTCCGTCGACTAACGACCTCGAAATAATTTACTAACATGTCAGCTGCCCGCCTCTCTTTTGCAATAGGTCTTGGTCGGCTAGCTTCGGTCATTTCTCGAGTTTTTTTAAGAAAATCAGGCCAAACTATCTCGGGTCGCATAATTATTAGACTTTATCCAAATTCAATAAAACTACTTTCTGCCGAAAAATCTGTTCTATTGGTCTCCGGTACAAATGGAAAAACTTCCACCACCAAATCACTTTCCCAAATCGTTTCGTCGCTCGGAAAAGTCGCCTCAAACACCACCGGTTCAAACCTCAATTGGGGCGTAGCAAACGCACTGATGAACCACGCGCCATACGCCGTCTTAGAAGTTGACGAACTCCACTTACCAAACGTTATCGCTGAGACAAACCCCAAAGTTGTCTTGTTGCTGAATCTTACCCGCGATCAACTTCATCGCATGCACGAAGTTAAACGCGTGGCTGATCGATGGCGCGATGCATGCACCAAAGCAACGGAGACAACATTTGTAATCGACGTTGACGACCCATTTCTCAACTACGCAACTCAATCCTCTTCGCAAGTAGTTAAGGTGAGCTTTGGTGGTCGTCGCCACCCAGACGGTTCAGTCTGCCCAGCGTGCGGAAAGTATTTGAATTGGAGTGGCGGCGTATACGAGTGCTCATGTGGGCTAAATAACAAGACCGCCGATCAGACTTTCCCTGATGGTTCAGCCGGCTATCGAAATGCGGTGCTCGCAAATATTGCCGGTGAAGTCATGGGTGCCAAGCCGATTGATATAGATGCGAAGGCTTTGGAACGCACCATCACTAAAGAAATTGGTGGTTCCACAGCGACCATCCGCCTCACAAAGAATCCAGCATCGTGGACCGAAGCTCTGCGTGGCGTGGATTCAAATAATGTCATCCTTATTCTTAATGCCCGCCAAGTCGACGGACTCGATACATCGTGGCTCTGGGATGTTTCCTACGCATCGCTTAAAGGCAAGAAAGTGGTGGTGTGTGGTGAGCGGGGATTAGATATGGCATACCGCTTGCACGTAGAGGGCATAGAAAACACCTTGGTTGATTCATTCGAAGAGGCAATGTCAGCATTTCCTGCAGGCTCAAGAGTCTCGGTTCTTGCGGCTTACACCGCCTTCTTTGCATTGGCGAGCAAATGAGTACGTCGTTAAAGATTGTTCGCATTCATAACGAACTCCTAGGTACTTACGGAGACCAAGGGAATGCGGATGTATTGTCCTTTCGGGCCAAAGCTAGATCTGTTGAAGCTGGTGTTCTTGATGTGTCCTATCTCGATGTTATGCCTACTGACGGTGATATCTATCTGATGGGTGGTGCGGAAGACGCTGCACAGCTTCTTTCACTCGAGGCACTGCAGCGAGATAACAATCTGCAGGCCGCTCTAGAGCGCGGCGCAGTTCTCCTGGCCATCTGTGCCGGGTTTCAAATCATTGGAAATTCTTTTGAAGCATCAGGCAAAAAAGTGGGCGGACTCGGTCTTTTGAATATCGATAGCGCATCCGGTTCGAACATCGGCAAAAAGCGCTTCGTTGGGGATATCAAAATTAAATCTAATGTGGTCGGCTGTGAATTAACGGGCTTTGAAAATCACGCCGGTTACACAACCCTTGGCGCGGGACTTCAACCATTGGGATCTGTAGTTGTTGGTCACGGTAATGGCGATGACAAATATGACGGTGCGGTATCGGGAAATATTTTTGGTACATATCTTCATGGTCCAGTCTTGGCACGTAACCCTGAATTTGCTGATCTCTTGTTGTCGCGCGCTGTGGGCGAGCCGTTAGAACCTTTCAACGATCCGTTGGCGATTCAATACGCCGAATGGCGCCGGAAGGTCACCAAGTAAGTGATTGCACTCCTCAAAGTCATTCCTGCCTTTGCGGCCACCGCTTTGTTGTTGGCTGTTGTGCCGGGTCAAGGTGTGGCGATGGTCTTGCGCCAATCATTGGTCGGTGGAAAGTCTGCGGCGCGTTACTCGATTCTCGGTAACTCCACGGGGCTATTAATCTGGGGCGCTTTGTCGGCGGTGGGTTTATCCGCGATCTTTGCGAAATCACATGCAGCATTCTCGGTCCTTAAATACGCTGGCGTTGCTTTTCTGACTTTCTTGTCGTTGCAAACGCTCTGGCAATTACGTAAAGAGTTCGGCAAGTTTGATTTCGATTCTGGAGCAAAGAAGTCCTTCGGCGGCGCCTATCGACTGGGCTTGGTCACAAACCTGATGAATGTGAAAGCCGCAGTCTTTGCCGTGGCATTCATCCCTTCATTTGTCCCGAAGCATTTCTCGTTGGGATGGGGCATTTTCATCTTGGCTTGTGTTCAGGCGACCGTATCTACCTCTTGGTACATGACGCTGGTCGCTGCAGTAAATAAGGCGTCGGTCTTTCTGGCTCGCCCCGCTGTGCGCCGTTCGTTGACGGCGATATCCGCCATCGGAATCATGTTCTTGGCGATAGCGCTCGCGTTCACTTCACCCCGCTAGGAATCCATCGAGGCTTCTCACCCTCCTCGGGGTAAGAAAATTATTGTTTTCACCTATGCCAGAGCTTACGCTTACCCCATGACCAGGGCTGTGTACCAGACTGCTTCAAACGTTCGAACAACTGTAATTAAATGGATTCTGGTGTCGCTGGTTTCTACATTGATTTCCGCTGTGCCCACGGTATCTCTATTTATGACCGATCGCGCTCATGCCGATGCAAATATAGTAAAAACGGTACATGTGCTCGATCCATCCGGTAATCCGGTTGCAAATGCAAATGTATACGTGGGGTATTACTTACCTTCAAGTTCCAGTTTTGTAAGTTCTGTTATCGAAACTACTTCTTCAACTGGATGGGCTAGTGTTGCGCTTCCGCTGCAAGCGGCGACGAATTCGATTGCCGAGCTTGAGGTTGAACCGAGCGCTTCAAATTTGAACCTTGGCTCGTATATTGATTACAACGCAATCATTAGCACATCTGACACAACGACAATTCAACTAGCTCCGTCTAACTTGAAAGTCACGCTAGTAGATAGTGCTGGAAATTCATTAGGAATTGGATCAAGTATCGGATACCCAGTCGAAATCGACTCTTCCGGAAATCCTAATAACTATGCGTCCGTTTCCATGCTTCGATCCGGAGTTATTCCTCTCTCACTTCCACAAAATTACGATCCCACCAATAATTCCTACACGCTGACAGTCGAGCCCCCGACGGTATATGGAATAGAATACGGTCAAAATTTTCCTTTCTCGGCTTCCGGTTCAAATGGTAATCAGACTTTTACAATTTTTTCCGCAACCAATTCAAGCCAAGCGTTGTCTGCAATCGGCGGTGTTTACACTTTAAATACGATTCAGAGTACGGTCTTTGGCCGACTTATAGATTCAGCCGGAAACCCAGTCATTCCTACGAATACATCTCGTTCTAGAGTCACGCTCGTACAAGAAAATGCGGACGGCTCAATCGCTGGCCAAGGTGCATTTGTTGGTCAAATTGGGCCTGATGGTACTTGGTACACCCCAACCCCGCCGGCCGCTGGCCGCTACGGATATTTTTATTCACTCGCTGGGTCGCGAAGCACCCCGAGTTTTCTAGGTAATTCATTCTGGGTAAATTCAAGCGGAAAAATGTCCAACACAGTTAACGGCGTGTATACCGACACAGTGACGATTGCGGATCAGCTACCAAGCACAGGTAACGTGAATCTAACGCTGGTGACCCCAGATCAAGCAGAAACGTCAACGGGTGGAATAAATCTCTTGTCTATAAGCGGACAATCTATGAACTACATAGGATTTTTCCGAGTTGAAAATGGACTTCTTTCGCTGCGACTACCAGATGGCCAATATCGGCTCGATGTGTCGAGCGACGACACATCTACATCATCGAGTAACTACTACATTTCGGTGTCCGGTGCATCTGTTTCAATCGTAGATTCATCGAAAGTGCCCGCAACCATTTCTAATGGGGCTTATCAAGTGCACCCAACGGCATCCAATGTTCACTTTAAAATCGTTAGCCCATCGGATACGAGCACTCCTGTAAGCGGTTCCTGGGTAAATATCTATAGCTATATCAATGGCACCCAGGGTGACTATGTGACGGGTGCTGGCTTAGATCAATCCGGAATGGCAAATCTAGGTCTCCTTGATGGAAGTTATTTAGTCGAAGTAAATCCTCCATATGGCAACGGCGGTTTTGGAATCAAAAGGTATTTACTTACCCTAACCTCCGGCTCAGCCACGGTAACGTCAATGTCTGGAACTCCAATTTCCGGATCATCAAACACTTTTACTTTGGCTGTTGGATTGGCGAATTTCCAAATAAAAATCGTTTCACCCACAGATACAAATACCGGCATAGCAGCGGGTATTAACTACTGTCCTGATTTAGGCGGCGGAAAGACTACAAATTGTTTCGGGCTCGGCGCCAATTCTTCCGGTATTGCGGGGATGACACTCACTGATGGTTCGTGGGTGGTGCGACTTTATCCACCGAACGGAACTCTCTTGACTGAAAAAGACTACTCGGTGACAGTCTCAGGAGGTATTGCTACTTCGATTCAGCCAGTCGCAACTCTTTTAGGCGGAGTGTACGTACTCACACTCGGTTTACCGAATCTCATGGGAACCGTTCGCGATTCGAGCGGATCGGCGATCACCTTCGGAAACAATTCAAACGTGGACATCTCGGTTCAACAAAGGGATCAGTACGGGAATTGGCAGTGGACGAGCGGTTACTACAATAGTCGAGGAACATGGGCAATTAACTTGTCTTCGCCTGGCTTATATCGGTTGGTAGCAACTCCGAATGGCCAACCAGAGTTAGGCGTGACGTATAGCGATGTAATTACCGTTGACTCATCACTTAGTGTGAGCGTTGCGGGCGGGACGAATCCGTTGGCGCTAGAAATTAGGCTGCCAAGCGCGAACGTACGAATGCTTGTGAAGAATCCGATTGATCAGAGCCTTCTGCCAAGCGGCTGGATTCAAATCAATAGTGTTGACTCGTCGGGAAATGAATCTTGGGTAGAAAACGCTAATATTTCAGGATCGAACGCGGGTGTTGTGAGTGCCTACTTGCCAAATGGTAGCTACAAATTTTATGTATACCCTCCAACGGGCGCGCAGTCGATTCCTGGAATTTCTTCCAATATCTACACAGCCACCGTTTCTGATACTTCAGTCGCCATTCTCCTCGGCGGAAATCTGGCAGCGACGGATACAAATACGAATCGGGCAATTCT
>Ga0007816_1000587_pt1 | contig 10545 bp, 21 predicted proteins | sample CryBogCBE27Jul09_FD_71213 | JGI IMG/M metagenome (GOLD analysis project Ga0007816, IMG submission 71213) | Freshwater microbial communities from Crystal Bog, Wisconsin, USA - CBE27Jul09 | ecosystem: Environmental > Aquatic > Freshwater > Lake | place: Crystal Bog, Wisconsin, USA | collected...
TGGCCGGGCGTGCTCAACTATTGTCCGAGTTGCTTGTTCGGGAATGTGCCAGATTGTGCCCTGACCCTGTTGTGGTTTTACAACATTTTGGGATTGACTCAAAATCCGAATGAGTGTATAATGAATGTATTGTTTAACATCTGGAGAATTTAATGAGCCTAAAATTTAAGTCCAAACAACAATCACTATTGGTTGAGAGTGGTAAAATCATTGATGAGAAATCCCGTGATTTTATCCGCGGTGCGTTAGGACTCAAAAATAAAAAAGTAGAAGCAACACGCCATACCATTTTGTCAGGACCGCCTGGTGTTGGCAAAACATACGGCACTAGAGATGAGTGTGAAAAGGCTAAAGTAAAATATATTTTAATACCCCCAGGAATATCTGATATTGATTTAATTTGTCGTATTGCGTTTGGGGTATTTTCATTAAAGGATGATGAAGAACTTATTGTAATACTTGATGATGCCGACGATGTAGTATTTGGTAATTACGCAACACTAAACAAATGGAAAATTGCTATGGCAGATGTTGATTATGATTTAGGTATTATTCCTAAATTGAATCATCCTGTTAGTATGAATGGAACCATAAAGAGTCTTGAAAAACAAGTTGAGTCGGGTAACCATAAAAAACAAATATTGATTGATGCGTTACAGGCATTTCAAAGTCCAGACAGTCTGGGCGTAGAAATTCCAATGGACAAGGTCAGATTTGTTATTTTATGTAATTTAGATTTAGAAGATCCTAAATCATTCCGTAGTGCTAAACTTAAATCAGCAGTGGCTCCTGTTCTGGATCGTATGGAATATAAGCGTATAGAACTGGATTGGGAAAAACAATGGGGTTGGCTGGCTTTTGTATTAGGTAATACACAACCATTTGGTCAGGATCATCCTTTATCAGATATACAAAAGACAGAGTTACTACAGTGGATGTATTCTAATTGGGGTAGTTTGCGTAGCACATCATATCGTACAGTAGAGAAACTTGCTGAAGCAATGATTAACGACCCAGATGACTATATTGACCGCTGGCAAGACCAAATGAAGGGTCATTAAAATGTCCAAGAAAACATTCAATGACCAAGTTGATGAATTGTTTGATGATTTGGTCTTGCCAGCCGATAATGAAATTCGTAAAGAAACAGGTTATGCTAAATCATCCGGGTCAAAAACTGGACAAAAACGATCCGATGAACAAAAAGTAAATATGTCTTCTTGGCAAAAAGGTAAGCCTAAAGAAGAAGCAACAAAAGAAAAAATTGGTGATGCTATGCGTGGCAAAACTCTTGAAGAATTGCTCGGTGAAGAAAGAGCCGCCGAAGGTCGTAAAAAGCGGTCCGAAGCACACAAAGGTAAAAAGCGTCCAGAGGAAATTGGGCAAAAAATTGCCGCTACCCGACGAGCCAAAGGCAGTTATGAACATAATGGCATGACGGGTAAGACCCATAAAGAATCAACTAAAGAGATTCAAGGTCAGAAAGCAAGGATTAGACAAGAGTTAAAGCGCAAGTTAGGACTTGGAAAAAGCGATAGCGTTCCAAAGGATCTACTTGAAAAAGAATACAAGAAACAAGGACTATTATAATATGGGCAATAGAACTAAAAAACTACGAACTAGAAATTGGTTTAGAAGTATAAAGAAACAAAATTCTTGGGAACAGGTTAGAAGTGATAAAGCCATTGAAACAATGGAAAGTCTTAAAGAAACTAACCAAATAGATGAACTTGTATATCATATCAACAATACACCAGATGGAATAATCAGGATTCTTAGAAAATGAATCCTAGAGTAAAAGAGTTAGCAGAACAAGCAGGTGGTGTAGTTCTTGCTGGCAGTGAAATTCAAAAGTTCGCCGAGTTGATTGTCAGGGAATGTGCCGGCCGAGTAGATAATATTTTGCGTGAAAAGAAGCATGGTGGCGGGACTATGGGTGATGATATTAGAGAACATTTCGGAGTTGAACAATGAAATTTCCATTTAACACTTGCCCTTCTTGGTTTACAAATTTTTTGATAGCCGAATATCTAGTTGAATTTCATAATATGGGAAAAAAATATTGTAACGACCGTCTGAAATTGTTGGAATTTGGGCAAGAATATTTCAGTCAAAAAGGACTAACTGCCTGGATTGAAAATAACCAGTTATGGTTTGATATTGATTCTAATAGTCCTTTATGGACATTTAGAATTTTAAAATGGAGTTAAATGATGACTCCACGCCAACAACTGCTATGGGATCATGCCGCACGACACGCTTGGAGTGAAACTGCCATGATCAACGATGGTCATTTTGATGACTTGTTTTATCGTGTGGCCTTGGATTACTATACTCGATTATTGGTTGAAGACACAAAGGAAAAACCCAATGGGCAATCTAACTGACTTTTTTAACGAAACCATTCCCAAGCCACGCTATCAATTTGGCGATAGAGTGGAGGGCACATATCAAGGTGTGCCGTTTGTGGGTACTGTAGGTGCAGATAATATTAGAAACTTAACCGAAGGTCCCAAAGTCACAGTGAGTTTAGACTTGCCCTTCAAGTTGGATGATGTTGTATACAACGTTGTCCGTGTTGCTTACTCAGATATTACAGGATTGAGAAAATGTACATAACCAATCGCACTGGCGAAATCCGCTTGCCCAATGAACCTGGACTGCTGGCATGGTTGCAGGACACTTACCCTTACAGTCAATATCACATAGTCAATGACGAATGACCTGTACAAAGACCACAACCAACGCTTAGATACGGTATTAGGCGATTACCGATTTTGGTCAATGATGACTCGATGCCGAAAAACCGAAGGTGCTACCGCCTGCGAAACCAATGCGGGCATGTTTGAATTTTTCCGAGATACCTACGGCATACAGTTGAAATTCTCTGACTCGGATTATATTGGAAATATAAGTAGAGAAGTAGATATCGTGGATGAACAGAAATATATGGTATTTTTATTAAAGTATTCACAATGAGAAGAATTACAGTACACAGTTTTAGAATGAGTGACTCGGAAGATCCCGAAATCTATGCCGCTGAGCCAATTTACCAATGGCAACAAACTGAAATGGGACAATGGGTCATGGCTCATAGTCAGCCTGAACCCGCATGGACTATAGGATTTGACCATATATGCTACGGCTATCGTGTGCATATCACTGCCAACTTGAGTGATGAAGATGCCACTTATTTTTTGCTAAAATACAACACCCCAGTTGCAGAATAACCCACTGTGTGCTATAATTGTATTTTGCAGGAGATCTTATGTTAGATTTAGGTTTTATTTGGTTTTTTATCAAAAGCATGCGGGACCCATTTTTAATTGTTATGTGGGTATTTTGTGCGCTCCAGTCTACTTCAGATTCGGTTCCTGACAGCACATACAAAACTGTCTGTGGTGCAATAGCCATTGTGGGATTCGCCTATGTTTGGACTAGACTGACCATCAGCTTGATCAAAGATAAGTACAAAGAGTATCGAGAACAACAAGAGGCCGCATGGAACATACTCAAGGACAGTAAGTGAAAATTTACAAATCAAAATATCGCAATCACTGGGTCAGCCCATATGATATCCTAAAAGCGGTTTGCTTTTGGGAACGGGATGACAGTGTATTTTACAATATCGAAGATCGCCCCAACCACCGATATACCCAGTGGGTCAACCGTTTAGACCCCTTTTGCGTTGCTTGGCAGACATTCTTAGACTTTGTACATCCTCGAGTCAATTATGTACGAATTGACAAGTATGATACTTGGAGCATGGATCATACCTTGGCCGATATCATACTGCCCATGTTGCGACAATTAAAAGCGAGCAAACACGGTGCTCCCAATGTAGATGATGAGGATGTACCCGAAGAATTGCGTAGTACAAGTGCCCCACCCCGAGAGAATGAGTGGGATACGGACGGCAATCACTTCCTGCGTTGGGACTGGGTCTTGGACGAAATGATCTTTGCATTTGAATGTAAAGTAGATGATTCCTGGCAAGATGCATTTAGTTCGGGAGTGGCCGACCATCGAAGTGTAGCCTGCGAGTGGGACGAAAACGGTAAAGCCACTATGTTTCGACTAGAAGATGGACCCAATCATACTTACAAGTGTGATTATGAGGGCATGCGACAGGTAGAAAAGCGTATACAAAACGGCTTTGTGTTGTTTGGAAAATATTATCAATCACTTTGGGATTAAACTATGTTTGAAGATTTGGGAACATTTTTGCTTTGGTTTGCTTGTACTTGGCTGCTGGTCAACATTGTAGAAGGCTATATTGAAGGATACTCCTCACAACGTAAGTTGATTGAACAGGAAGTGCATAAAGTATTAAACGAAATGATACACCAGGTCAAAATTGAACGGCATGGTGATATGATCTACTGGTTTGACAAAGATGATGATCAGTTTATTGCACAAGGCAAAAACACAGAAGAAATTGTTGCAGTACTAAAAGACCGCTTCAAAGACCATATTTTTGTGCTAGATGACAAGTACTTGATGGCAGGACCCGAATTTGAAATGGTAGACATGAGTGTGGCAAATTTGCAAAAAATCAAGATTTGATGTTGGACCAAAACAGTATTCAAACACAGTTAATTGCATGGATGCAGGAGTTTGTAGAGACTCCTAATCCTGCTTTGGGTACCTGGGCACCTTGTCCCTATGCTCGTGCCGCAAGAATAAACAATCAAATTGAAATCTTGTTCAGCGAGCCCAGTGATCTGTATGTAGACGTCATGGCCAGTGTGGCCTGCTTGGAACACAAGGAGGTAGTGGTGATTTGTTTTGATCATCACCAACTTGGTGCAGTTGAGTTACAAGAATTGGTACAAAATATCAATCAAATTTTGGTGCCTAACAACTATGTGATACTGGAAGATCACCCCGATGCACCCGAATATGTTTCAGGTGTTCGTATGAATTTTGGGGCATGTGGATTATTAATTGTGCAGAAACTAGACCGGTTAAATACTGCATCAGCACAATTAAAACAAAAAGGTTACTACGATTATTGGAACAAAGAGGCTATTGATGCAGTAGTGACCTGGCGACATCAATGAAATTTGCAAGAATCGATTTATCTAAAACCCACTACTCAACAGTTGATAATTTCCAGTATATAACCAATCCTGATCGCAATGAGTTGAACAGGATCTATACTGAATACTGTAGGTATAAACAATTTGATAGTGTAATGCCATTGTTCATTGACCGTACAATGGAAATAATTGGCTACTACGATGTTGGCCTCATTGGCTTCAGTCTGATCCGGTGTTGGGATGAAGAAAATGCAGAGACTGTGCAATTTGCATGGGATTATCAAAATCCTCGATACAGATTAGGTATTGTTAGTTTAGAAAATGAGTGTGCAGTCTACAAAGCACGCGGATTTCGATATCTGTATCTTGGCGAGGATGCAGAATACAAACGTCAATTTGATGGCTACGAAATATTAGGAAAAATATAATGTATAGTGTTTATCAGCATTGGGATCCGCTGAAAGTTTGTCTTGTGGGTCGCAGTTACAGTCCAGAATTTTACAAATTTATAACCAACACTCAAGTACGCAATGTGTTGGAACGTATTGCACAAGAAACTGAAGAAGATTTTCAGAAGTTGATCAAGTTATTGGAGTCTTTCGAGGTCAAAGTGTGGAGACCTGACCTCACTGATAATTATACTGACTATCTAGACAAAGATGGCAAAATTAAACCTCCGCCTATGACTCCAAGAGATTATTCAGCCATGATTGGATCCACATTTTATGTCAATGGTCGTAATGTAAATTTGCAACAACAATGGGATCGGTGGAAGGGTTCCAGCTGGCCCGATACCCCACCTGATTCAGTTGATCAATTCCAAGCACTGCCTGATCAGTTTCAAAAAGAATTGTTGTCCTTGGATAAAAATTTCTTAGAAATATTTTTAGAAAAAATGCCTTGGGTCAACATTGTTGGAAAAATCAAAAGCACCAATCCGGTGATTGAAAATCAAAATATCAATTCTGCAGAAATTACTCGTGTTGGCCGAGATTTATATTTTGGAACACATCGCGACATACGCGAGCCCGGAGAACAAAATGTGCTTAGAATCAAATACAGCACCATGTTTCCTGATTACCGATGCCATGTGATCAATACTGCAGGGCATGCAGATGGTACATATTGCCCAGTAAAACCTGGATTGATTGTGAGTCTTAAAGATATTCCCACTTATGCCAAAACTTTCCCTGGATGGGAAGTTGTGTACTTGCCAGGGCAGAGTTGGGAAAAAGTTCGACCTTTTTTGCAACTCAAAGAAAAAAATCGTGGCAAATGGTGGGTTCCTGGCGAAGAGCTGAATAATGACTTCACTGATTTTGTAGAAAGTTGGCTATCTCACTGGGTTGGATATGTAGAAGAAACAGTGTTTGATGTCAACATGTTGGTGATCGATGAACACAATGTGGTGTGCAACAATTACAACAAACAAGTATTTGCGGCCTTTGAGCGCCATGGCGTTACTCCACACATTGTAAATTTTAGACACAGATATTTTTGGGACGGTGGGTTACATTGTATCACCAGTGATATACACCGAGAAGGCAGTATAAAAGATTACTTTCCAGAAAGAGCATAATGGACATATATCATATTTGGGCCGACAAAGAAGGTGACATCACTGACCTAGAATGGGTCAACAACATGAAGTCGTTCTTGGATCACTTGGTTACAGAAAATCGAATGCAGTCATATCGTATCACACGATGCAAAATGGGATTTCGTAGCATGGACATTCCCGAATGGCACATCATGATGGAATTTACAGATATGGCGCAAATGGACTCAGCATTCAAACGTGTAGCCCCTTTAGAGGGCGAATTAGAGCAAAAACACCAGAGTTTCAACAAATTTGTTGCAGGAAACATACAGCATGCTCTTTACAGAGATTGGCCAGATGTGTTATAATATAGTTATATTCAACTACGGTAATACTTTATTATGACAATGCATCTTGAAGGTCCTTGGCTATCAACCACTGGCAAAAAACGTGGCAAAATCAAGTTCAAAAGTGCTGAAGCAAAGCGTGAACACGAGCGTCTAGCACAAGAATGGCAAGACCTGCTCAAACGCCAAGGTGTAGAGGCTGATGCAAAAAAACGCAGTCGAGCTATGAAAGCTGAACCCTTGGTGTACAAATTGTCTACTCCTGCAGGACGTAGCACCGGGCATGACATACCTAGTCTCAATTCGGGCGCAGGTGTTGCTGCGTTGGCTCCGGCAAAAATGTATACTGGTACCAAGGTCAAAGGCATTGCTACCATGCACAAGAGCAATGCAGTACCGGTCTTTACTGACGAAGAGGCTATTGAGATAAGTAGTATGAGGAGATGACAAAGGTTGAGTAAACAAGATTTGATACGAATGGCAGGCCGTGTAGAAGAAGTCCTGCCCAATGCAATGTTTAGAGTTGTGTTGGAAAATGATCACAAGATCATGGCCACCATTGGTGGTAAACTGAGACAGAATAATATACGCATATTATTGGGAGATACTGTGGAAGTAGAAATGAGCCCTTACGACATGAACCGTGGGCGTGTGGTGTATCGTAATAAATAACAGTATGAACGATATCAGACAAACCATTGATCTACTAGAAGCCAAAAATAAAGTAGAGTTATCACAGATCAAACTGCCTTATGCCAAAGGCGGTCTTAGTCCCGTAATGAGTTCTGCCACCATTGACTATCACTACGGACACTTGTACAAAGGCTATGTTGACAAATTCAACAAAGGCGAAGGCGATGCTACTTTTAACGAAGCTGGTGCTTTTTTACACAGTATCTATTTTGCACAGTTCCGGTCACCGGGATCACGCCAGCCACATGGTAGAATCTTAGACTTGATCAATCGTAATCATAAGAATTTTGTGGATTTTAAAAAAGCATTCAAAGAAGAAGCCATGAAACTGCAGGGCAGTAACTGGATTTATCTCAGCAAAAGCGGCACCATCAAGACTATACGAAATCATGCCAAACGCACTGACATTGCCTTGTTAGTTGATTGGTGGGAGCATGCGTGGAGTTTAGACTATCATGCCGACAAAGAAAAATATCTCGATAATATTTGGCGTATCATGGATTGGGACGCTATCAATAAAACATTATGATCACACTAACAGAAAACGCAACTGCAAAAATACAAGAAATTTTTGCCGAAGAAAATAATCCTGCCCTTAAACTGCGTGTATTCGTTCAAGGTGGCGGATGTTCGGGCATGCAATACGGATTTACTTTTGACGAAGAAGTCAATGAAGATGACTGGAACATGGAATTTGGTGGTGTTAATGTGTTGATCGACTCAATGAGTGGTCAATATCTCCAAGGCGCCACCATTGATTTCAAAGATGATCTGATGGGTGCCAGTTTCAGTATCAACAATCCCAATGCCCAAACCACTTGTGGATGCGGCAGCAGCTTCAGTCCAGGTTAACTACATACTTAATTCGGGGTCAAATACCCGCTTTGTTCAAATCCGCTAAATAAGCATATACAAGGATTTGACATATGGCATTCTGGAACAGCTCGACTTCTGTCGTAAATATCAATACATCAACTCCCAACAGTGGGACTGGCGACACGCTGTTTGACGCTTTTAATAAGGTTGATAACAATTTTGCCAATATTTCGGCACAGTTGGCAAGTGTAAACCAAGATTGGTTAAATGCCAATGTTGAAGTACAGTTCAATGCTGGCTCGGCCAACATCACAAATCTTTATTCGCCTGGCATCACCGGTACCAATGCAAGTCTAACTGGCAATGCAACTGTCAACAACCTAATTGCCAATGTTGGTGTTTATGTCACTGGACAATCTTTCTTTTACAGCAACATCAATGTTTCGGCCAACATTGTACCCACAGGCACAGGCTTCAATTTGGGCAGTCCTAGTCATCCCTTTGCTAATCTGTATGTTCAGAATACTGTGTCTACTACACAGATCACACAGTCAACTGCAGCAGGTATTTTTCAAATACATGCCAACATAACCCCAGGTGATGTGCAAGATGTAGGTATCTTGGGCAACATCAGTAACGACTACGGCAGTAATGCTTATGCATTTTTTGGTCACCAATACACCACAAACAATTTTGTATACAAAATAACTCCCAATAATGCAGCAACAGTGGGCAATAGTGTTGTATACGATGGGGTGTATGGCAACACACAATTTGGTAGTCAGTTACTAAGCAACTCTACTGTGTCAACTTCTACCAGTACTGGTGCACTGATTGTCACAGGTGGTGCTGGCGTAGGCGGTAATCTAAACGTTGGCGGTGCGGTTTCTGCAGCCGGCAATGTAACTGTCACTGGCAACATTATATCTAGCGGAGCAGTTTACTCAGGTGGGTATCCTGTTATTACTCCCAATTCACCAGGTATAGGTGTACTGTACAATGCCGGAACCAGTTTTACTCAAAATGTAGCAGTCTCAATCACTACTCCATCAACATCAACTGCCACAGGTGCATTGGTAGTAACAGGTGGTGTAGGTGTAGGAGGTAATGTCACTGCTTTGGGACTAGTAGGAGAATACTTCGGACAAGTACAGACTGCGGCTCAACCCAACATCACTAGCCTAGGAACCTTAACTGGCCTAACAGTCACTGCTGCAGGTACAATAAGCACAGGAACATTGCAAGCCAACAATGTTGGGTCAAGTTATGCCACCATTGGTACACTAAACTTGACCACATTGTCGGGCTTGAGCTCGTTGACCGTATCGGGCAATATCTCAGCCGGCAACATCATTGGCAACAGTTACGGTACTGTGTATGGTACTGTGTATGGTACTGTGTATGGCACAGGAGTATATGATTATGGCAATCGCGTAGTATCTGTCAGTTCTGGTGCAGGTAACCTGACCATTTCGGCCAATGCTATCAACTTGACCCCGGTGGGACCTGGCGCTGTAACAGTGGGCGGAAATGGCAATATTCCTGTTATTACCACAGACACATTTGGTCGAGTAGTAACTGCAGCCAATGTAACCTTTACAATTCCCAATTCAACTATAACTTTGGTAGGTACTTCAGGATCAGGTAATTTGACCACAGGTGGCAATTTGACTTTTGCCAGCACCAATGGTGTTACTATTGCAGTGGGTTCCAGTTATGCCAACATCAGTACACCACAAGATGTTAGAACCACAGCCAGTCCTACATTTGCAAATGTAACAGCTGGTAATGTGGTTGCATCCACACACTACGGCAATGTAATTGCCACCACTGGTGTTTATTCAGGTCCTGTTACTGCTGGTAGCTTATTGGTCAGTGGCAACTTGACTGTACAAGGCACTACTACAACAGTATACAATGAGTCCATCACTGGTAATATTACTCCCAGTGCCAACTTGACATACAACATTGGTAGTTCAACTGCCTGGTGGAACAACATTTATGGTACTGCCATACATGCACAATACGCTGACTTGGCAGAGATATATGTTGCAGATGCAGCGTACGGACCTGGCACAGTTGTTATCTTCGGCGGTGATGCTGAAAT
>Ga0007816_1000593_pt1 | contig 10526 bp, 10 predicted proteins | sample CryBogCBE27Jul09_FD_71213 | JGI IMG/M metagenome (GOLD analysis project Ga0007816, IMG submission 71213) | Freshwater microbial communities from Crystal Bog, Wisconsin, USA - CBE27Jul09 | ecosystem: Environmental > Aquatic > Freshwater > Lake | place: Crystal Bog, Wisconsin, USA | collected...
TGACTCACTTCCGATTTTTCAGGATACTGGAATTCCTCCAGGGGAGTGCATCATTATGTTACGTGTCCGGTTATTCCCCGGGTTTTCCACAGCGGTATTACAAACTGGCCCGCCAACCTTGGGTGTTAGATTAAGATATGCCTTTAGGAAGCCAACGAATAAATTTATTATTACAAGTTATACAAACTAATTTGCTGGCATGTGGTCCTGATTCCATTTTAATAATGTTTAAATCATGATCCTCATGGACGCCTAGTTGTATTTCCTTATTCAATAATCTTTGTTTTCTTTCGTTCTTCTGTGCCTGACGATCATGCCAACCTTTATCGAATCCTTCTTTTGGATTTGTCCAATATTCAGAATTCAATGAACTTCTTACGGGTTCTCTATCCCATTTAAGTTTAGTCATGATCTTATTTTTTTAATATATGTGAGCCATGTACTCGGACCGAGATTTGTCCATTATAATAGTCTGTAGATTCTAGTACTTTGCGGTCGAATTGTTCGCGGGCCTCAATGTAACTACATTCTGCTTTACTACGACAGTAGTATAATATCTCTCTGCTGAAATTTTCTGTGCCTAAGTTCGCAACGTCCTTACTAAGTTCGTCGCTTGATCCATAATATGTTTGCCAGTCGCTGTCTATTTTACTGCGAATCTTCTTTTTCTTCTTTGTGCCATTCTTTAGTATAACAGTTTTATATGCTGTTTTACTAAACTTTGCTAATTTTTTGCCTATATATTTTCTATTGTTTGTTAAATTTGTTATAAGGTAAACAAACCCCACACAGTCGTCTGGTAATTCATTTACCTCTATGCCTTGATATAACCAAGTCATTGATCACTTAGCGGCCTTGGCTTCCTTGCGAGCGTTCTTCTCGGCAGTTACTTCGTTACGGCGAGTCTTGGCTAACTTGGTTAGTTCGCCTAAAGCCTTGCGAGCACGGGTGCCAGCGGCTGCGTTGCCACCTGTAAACTTAGCATCTTCTGCTAGGAAAGCGGCAAATTGTTCTTGTAGTTGTTCAGTTGTTGTCATCTTTTTTCCTTGGTGGTCTTCCGCGTTTAGGCGGATTTAATTTCTTTTCTAAAGCTAGTTTTTTCTTTTGATATTTTTGTATCTTAGGCTCTAAAAGTCTATTTTGTTTAATTTCTCGAGCAGATTCGCGACTAGCATCGATTAACGTTGCCAACTTTCTTCGCAATTCTAAAGCACATACTCTAACCCTTTTTGACGGGATTATAGCTGGACTGTCCAAGAATACACTATGATAATTATGCAATTCAGTAAACAGGCTCACAACTTCTGAGTAAGAGTCTTTATAGGCTTCTAATTTTTCAAACGACAAAGTCGGTGGAGGAGGAATAATTGGTGAAACCATTTTCTTTTACTACTCGGAGCACGTTATTTACACGACCGACGAGTTCGTCCTTGTGAGATATGAGGTAAATGTTCTTATTTCGTTCTCGTGCCATCTTTTTAAGCACAGACAAAGCACTTTCAACACCTGCTGAGTCCATTCCAGAGTCAACAAGTTCGTCAATAAACAGCAAATTAATACTTTGATATAGTCCTTCCCATACATCTCGGAAGGCAAAACTCATAGAAAGTATTAAACGATTTCGTTCACCACGACTTAAATTATCAAAATCCAAGTCCTGACCTAGTTGAGTAATCTCAACATTCAAATCGTTTTGAAATATAACTTGGTGCGGTAAACCTAATTTGTCAATATAATAGCCCAAACGCTTGTTCAAGTAATTTAAATTTTGATCAATAATCTTTTTACGGACAAAACTATCCTTATTAGTCAACAATTTTAATAGATATTCTTGATGATCCTTTAAAGAACCTAATGTGTTTGCAGTATCCCAAGTGATTTCTTGTAGAGCAGACTTCTTTAATTCTTCAACCTGCTCGGCATAGGGGTTAGATTCTCCGGCTCTTTCAGTCAAACGCTTTTCTAAACTATCTAAATTGTTTTTATGACCTAATGCTTCTGCTTCTGTATCGTAGAATGTAATAGGCCGCTTGGGCTGATCGCCGATAGTTTCTAATTCATTTAGGATTGGAATAAGTTCATTGCCAATCTTAATGCCATAGTCTAAGGATTCATTATAATGTTTTTGTGCCAACGTATACATTTCTTCATGTTTGTGATCATGAAGATCCTGTTCGCAAGCTGGACAAGTCTTATTTTTTAATTTTTCTAATTCTTTTTCGTACTTGTTGCTGGCTTTTTCAGCTTGAATTAGCGCAGATTCTAATGTGGCCTTTTGTTTTTGTAGGCTAGTAATCTTAGAATTGTTTTCCTCCCATACTTTTAATTGAGTATGTAGTTCTAATTCTTGATCAATGTTTACAGTTTCTAAAGTTTGAATACTTTTTACAAGAGAATTTAAGTCTTGTTCTTTTCTAGTTTCCCAGGCACTACTACGAGTAATCAAACTATCAATACTTTTTTGAATATTTTCATTTGCTCGCTTGGTTGCTTCAATCTTAGCGGTCTCTTGTTGTATAGAATCTTTAGTTTCCTTAATAGAAGTCTTTAATAATTCTGCTTTTTCACTGAGCAGGGTAATACCTAGCAGTTGTTCAATAACTTCCCGCTGATCAGCGGCCCGCATCGATAAAAACGGTTCAGTGTATGTGTTCAACGCCAACAAGTGTTTGAACATTGTGTGACTCATGCCCAACATTTGTTCAATAGCTTTTTGTGTTTCACGGCTATCGCCTTGGCTGTCGTCTTCTACTTCTTCAGTTTTTAGCTGACTGTCGTTGATAAACAGTTTGAGTACGTTGGGTTTACGTCCGCGTTCAATGCGATATTTGTTGTTATCTTTTGAAAACTCCACAGTGACCAACATATTTTTTCCGTTGATCTTATTAATTAAGTTTTCTTTCTTGATATTTGTCAATGCTTGCCCATACAAAGCATAGCTCAAGGCATTGATGATGGTAGTTTTACCAGTGCCATTGCGTGAGCCAGTGTCATCACCGCCCAAGTCTAAGTTAGCGCCTAGCACTAGAGTTAAGTTTTCTTGTTCAAAATCTACAGCTTGGGTATTTTGACCCACGCTCATAAAGTTTTTTACAGTTAAATTTTTAATTTGAAATGTCATAGATCGTTATAAATCTGTAAGAGTGTGTTTTTATCAAAGGAACCGTTTTCTAAATTAACTAAACTATCTGTAACAATTTGGTCAACACTTTCAAACATGCTCTCTGTAGTTTCCTCTCCAGTGCCTTCCAAGTTTGTTTTATCCTGTACTAGACTGATTTCTCTAATATCGTAGTCCTCACAGAACTTTTCTTTTAAGAAGTTTGCTTCTTCAAAGCTGATATTGATGTCTAGATTAACCTTTAAGTGCATCTTACCCTTCATAATCTTGTCAGTATCGTCAAGTAATGCGCTTAATTTTAAATGCCTGTACTTAGGACAGTTGGGCCAATTAATAAATTTCGGCTCTCCACCCCATTCTAACGTCATCATGCCACGATCATCGTCCCACGAGTCAGCAAAATTATGTGGAAATGCGTTACCAATGTAAACAATCTTGTCTCGTTGCTGGCGTTTATGGAAGTGCCCACTAAAAACATAGTCCTGATGTTTGAAGTGACTTACCTGTAATTCTCCATGATCGGGCATCTGTACCATGGCATTCATATAAAACAATGGTAATTCAAAATGCCCAAACATGTATTTGCTCTTGACCTGGCTGATAGATTTCCATTCTTCCCCAACAAGCCACGGTACTAGGGTAACATCATCAAGTGTTGTAACACCATCTACGATTGTGACACCTGGAATGTGCCGACCAAAGGCACTGGAATGAATATCACGCTTGTCTTTGTAAAACAAATCGTGGTTGCCGGGAAACCAAAAGAACTGTTCAAATGCAGCACCTAGCTTTTCTAAACAACGTAGGCTACTGTTTAATGTAAAAAGATTGATACTATTGCGATTGTGACTCCAATCGCCAAGGAATATGCAAGTTTCACACCCTTGCTCCTTGGCGGTTGAAATAAACCAGTCTACAAATTCTTCGCAATCGTTTAAATGAGTTATTGAATTGGACTTTAGTCCAAAATGAATATCCGTGAAACACGCTACCTTCTTGAATAAGGGCATTATTATAGTTCTCCTACAATGAGTATAGCGTGTCTAAATGTAAACGTCAACGTCAAATGTCTTCGTTTTCTATTTCTTCTTCTTCAGAAACTTCTTCACTCTTAGGCATACGCATATTTTTGTATAGTTCTGCCTGTCGAGCAATTTCTTCTGCGTACTCTTGACTGTTTTGGCGTGTCAGACTTGGGGTTAGGCCTGCTTCTTCTAACAAATCATCACGAATATTTTGACTCTTCTTTTCAATATTCAGGATACGAGTAAAACTATTTGTTACTGCGGCAGTATAGTAAGCAAAGGGGTTTTCTGATTTACTTTCATCGAACTGTAGTCCGATGTGGCTTAGTTGTAGGATAGCCTGTCCTTTCATTTCGTCGACATAGGTATACCCACGCCAGTTGCTACGTTGGGCATACCGTTCACTGAGTTTAATGAACATACGTCCCAAATTTTCAGTAATGCGTCCATGATCCTTGCTAAAGTTACCAGCATCAACTGGTCCTTTCCAATGACTCTTGCCAACGCATACTAGTTCGCCCTCATCATTGAATTTCCAATGTTGGAAGGGCGGGAAGTTGACTTTTTCGTGAGCATCTGCTCGTGTTTTGGTTGTTTTCTTACGACCTGGAGCGAGTGGGATATGATCAAACGTCATAATACGAATGATAATGTCAGTTTTAGCAATGGTAGTGTAATCAGGAGTACACTCTGCTAGTTTAATTTTTTTATCACCTGCTGCCCTTGCTTGGGCGAATGCCTGAATACCAATGCGTTTTGCCTTATTGCGTTTGGCATCGGCTACTGTTCTAATGTTTACTTTATCTAAACTGGGCAGAATAATGTCATGCTGTTGATACTCTGGTTGTGTGAAACTAGAGAATGAGCACTTTGAACGATGTATTTCTGCTAATAAGTCTTTGTTGTTTAGATATTTCTTTCTTGTAGGTAGAATTGCTAGAGTCATTGTTATTATTGTTATCCTTCAAAGTTAGTATAACATGGATTTGGTTAGTGTCAACCAAATAATATTAAACTAGCAGATTATTTATCAGGTTAAATAGCATATAAGGGAATAATTATGTCCAGTCTATTAGGTAATTTGGCAGCTATTGGAGTTGCTTCGGCGTTGAAAAACAAACTAGGAAAGGGTGGTTTAAAACCATCTAAACCTGGGCCTATCACTCAGTTTTATGATTTAAATGGGACTCAGACTAGCCTTGGTACAGAAAATCGAGTAATCATAAAAGTACCTGATGACTATTTGAATAATTATTCTAGCGGATCAAACAACGAATTAAAAAATTTAGGAGGTATAATTTTTCCATATACTCCACAAATTAGTTTTGATCACAAAGCCGATTATGCTTCTGAAAGCCCAACACATTCAAATTTTACACAGTATTTTTACAAACATAGTGCTATAAGTCCTATAAGTATTACAGGTAAATTTACTGTTCAAAATGACAAAGATGCCGGAACCTATCTATCCACTGTTCATTTATTAAGTGCTTTGGTAAAAATGCGGTTCGGTAACGACGAATTTGCCGGAGCCCCGCCACCAGTATGTAGATTAAATGCCTACGGATTATTTGGAATTAATAATGTTCCAGTGGTAATTTCTAATTTTAGACAAGAATTGCCCGACAGTGTTGATTATTATACAACATCAAAGACTGCAGAGTTTGCTTTATTTGGGGTAACATCAGTTCCAACAATCTCAACAGTTTCTATTACATGTAATCCAGTTTATAGTAGACAGGAAATGATGGATTTTAATATTCCTGATTGGTTACAAAGTGGTAGTTCATCGCGTGGTAAAGGATATCTATAATGGCTACATATACCAACGCTAGTCCTTATTTTACTACAGATCAAACTAATGGGTATTTAGGTGTTTGGACTCAGCGAACATTTCCCTTTTACAAAGACGATATATTATATTCCGTGGAGCTACAATATCAAAATAGACCTGATCTTTTAGCCTATGACTTATATAACAATGTTAATTTGTGGTGGGTATTTGCAGCACGTAATCCTGATGTAATACAGGACCCGATATTTGATCTAAATGCTGGAGTGCAAATTTATATACCTAAAATTACCACTCTTAAAGATACATTGGGGATTTAATATATGGCAAATAATGGACAAAATAGCAACGGGCCTTCGTTGTTTACTACATTATTTGGAAATGTTGGATCATCAAACGGTGCTAACAGAATTTCAATACCAAGTAACGCTTCAACACTAAATCCTAGTTCTGGATTTAACACAAATCCTAATGCCCAATCTAATTTTAGACAATCAGAGATTAAGGCACAGAACGCCGAAGGACGATTAACTACTCCTGCGGTTCCTAAAAAAAGCGGACCACCAGTAAGTAAAGATAGTAATATAACACGGGATACTTTAGAAGTAGTAGAAGTAACAGCTAAACGTCCGTCAAATAACGATTCTACATTAAACAAACCGCAAATTGAATCAAATGTATTAAATGGTTATAGGTCTTACACTTATAATTTTAAACTAGCCGGATTACCTGCGTCAGCGTTAGATAACCCAACACCAGAAAATTTTGAAAATGTTTCAAACAATTATGTTATTTTAAATTCCGCAGGTAAGGGCAATTCAAAAATAACATTGCCTAGTGGCCCAAGCCAAGCTCAACTAGATGCTAACAACTTAACACAAAATTATACAGAAGATCCGCAAGCAGTCATTCAATCGCAACAAAATATTGAATTCTTAAAAGCCGCTCCTGACATAGTAGATGGATTTAATAAAAATAGTCCTGGTAGATTTGACATGTTCATCGATGATGTTCATTTTGACACATTGTTGGCATTTACTGGCGAATCAAATGTAACTTTACCGCAAACAATTAGTTTTGATGTTTATGAGCCGTACAGCATTAATGGATTTTTAGAAGCATTACAGGCTGCTTCAGTAGCATGTGGATATGTAAATTATACCCAATCATCCTTTGTGTTAAAAATATGGTTTAGCGGATATCCTGACAGTGCCGGAACTCCAGATCCTGTTCTTGAAATTCCTGGTTCAACTCGCTATTTTATTGTTTCAATAAACGAAGTGGCCGTTGAGATCACAGAACGAGGTACAAAATATGCCTGTAAGGCTGTGCCATGGAACGAAAGAATATTTGGTGACATTGATAATTCTTTAAGACAATCTATTCAGGTTGTGGGTAAAAATGTTGGTGACATTTTGAATAATTTTATGTCATCGTTGCAAACACAAAGACAGGATGCGTATAAAAAAGCTACAACTACTCCTTTAGGCTACGACAAGTATTCTATAATATTCCCATCATTAAATCCTGATGGAACACTTGATTACAATATACCCAACAAAGATATTGTCGATGCTAACTTTGCCATTAATTTAAAAGAAAATAAAATTTTTAAATTTATCGATGCAAGTGATCCTACAGCGAATCCCGGAGCATATAAGGTTTTAAATTCAGCAATATCGGCAGCAGATAAATCAACCGCCAAAACAGAAGCTACTGGGGAGAGTGTTGTGACGTTTGGCGATCAGGCTAACATTCATGAGTGTATAGCCTCAGTAATAGTCGATAGCGAATTTGTAAGAAAAATAGTATCATCGATAGGTAACGGTGAAAATCCAGATGAATACGGGATGGTGACATATTTTTCAATAAGAGTTGAAGTTACCAATCAAACAATAATTGATGATCAATCCCAACGACCGTTTCGAAATATAACATACATTGTAGCTCCGTTCAAGGTACCTTATACACAGGTACCTGGATATTCTATGGATGTTATTGATTATGATAAACTATCACCAATTGCTCTTAGACAATATAACTATATCTATTCAGGTAAAAATATTGACGTTTTAAATTTTAAATTAGATTTTAAAAATTTATACTATGAAGCCATGGCCAATAACATGGCTAATAGCGATATTGTTGCTTCTAGATTTGCCGCCACTAAGAAAAATATTAACAATCGAACAAACGATACAGAACCTATTTCTAGAAATTTATATGAAAGTACACCTACTAAAGGTCGAGATCCCAAGGCAGATTTAACATCGAACCTTAATCAAGGAAGACCAACAGCAGGCCAACCATATCAGGATGCTTATTGGGTAATGGCTAGAATGATGCACAATGCGGTTATAAATGCTAATTCCAGTATGGTTAAAGGTAATTTAGAAATTATTGGAGATCCTTTCTACATGGCCACTGGTGGTATAGGCAATACACGACCACAAACAGTATCTCGTGGATTGAATATTGATGGTAGCATTGATCAAAATGTTGGTGTATCTCTTATCATAGTCAATTTCAATAACCCTGTAGATGTACAACCGTTATCCAAGGGTGGTTTATTAGAGTTTGATACTAGACAAGTAGGTTTTAGCGGTATCTATCTTGTTAACAAAGTTAAAAGTTCTTTTAGAGACGGGGTGTTCAAACAAACATTAGAAATTACAAGAATGCCTCAAACTGATAAATCTAATGTCAACACTGCTATGGCTACTGGAATTGATAGCAAAACTGATAAACCTAATCCAGTGGACACCGTGTCTCAAGATCAACAAACAACAAATGCTAATGTACTGGCAGCAATAACTAGGCCTGGTGCTGTTACCTAATAAAGGAAAAGAATAAATGGCTGAATTTCGTAAAACGCCAATTAATAGAAGAACATTAAGTAATCCTCCTGGGCCGGGGCCGTTCCTTGCCCAAGTCACTAATCATTTAGATTCTAGTTTTATGGGAGGGTTAGAAGTTGTTTTAATTAATGACGTTCCTAGTAGCACAAAATTACAGGCCAATACCTATCCAGTAAAATACCTGAGTCCATTTTACGGTATAACTGCGCCTGAATTCCAAGGCAATAATGCTGCTAACTTCAATGATTCGCAAAAAAGCTATGGTATGTGGATGGTGCCGCCCGATGTAGGCACCATAGTCATGGTTATTTTTGTTAATGGTCATAGAAATCAAGGATATTGGATAGGATGTGTTCCGGATACCTTCCAAAATTTTATGGTTCCTGGTATCGCATCTACTTCAACGGCATTAGTAACTCCAGCACAAAAAGAAAAATATGGTAATGTAGCTTCATTGCCTGTTGCTGAATTCAACACTAATGTTGCTAGTAAAGATAATCCAATTACTTCTAAAATTGATGCTATACGTAAACCGGTTCACCCATTTGCTGATAGGTTGTGGGCGCAGGGTTTATTGGCAGATAATATTCGTGGAGTCACATCAAGCAGTGCTAGAAGAGAAATACCCAGCCAAGTATTTGGTATTAGTACGCCAGGCCCGATCGATACCAGTAACGGCGCCCAGAAAGGCAACATTGGTTATGGCGCTGGAACATCTGCGTTTGTTAGTAGATTGGGTGGTTCTACATTTGTAATGGATGATGGTGATGTTGACGGAAATAACGAACTGGTGAGAATCCGTACACGAACTGGACATCAAATTTTATTACACAATTCTGAAAATTTAATTTATATTGCCAATGCCGAGGGCACTGCTTGGATAGAAATGACGGCTTTAGGTAAAATTGATGTGTATGCGGCTGATTCTATATCATTACATACACAGGGTGACTTTAATTTCCGTGCTGATCGTGATTTTAATCTGGAAGCAGGTCGTAATTTTAATATAAATGTTGCTTCTAGCACACCTGGATCTGCTGGCGGCAACCTAAATATTAACGCACAAAATCATTTGAACTTATATAGTTCAGGCGCTAATTTAGATATACAAGGTAATTTAAGCCTAAATGTAAATGCTGATGTAAACATATTAGCAACTGGTGCTATAAGTCAGTCATCAGGAAAACAATTTAGTATTAATTCTAATGGTGTGTTAGCCTTGGCTGCTACTAATGATGTTTCTATAGGCAGCGAATCTATAACAATGGGTGCTCCTACGATAAATCAATTACCATCTAAGTCTAGTGCCACCGCCCCGACATCGCCAACAATAACTACTCCAACTGTAATTTCTCAATGGCAAGTGCCAGTTACAGATGTATCAGCAGGCTGGGCAAATCGATATCAATCTTCGACACCGCTATCTACTATTATGCAACGTGTGCCAATGCATGAGCCTTGGTCACAACATGAATCTGCGGCAAATCAGTTTAACCTAAATTCGACTGATTCAATATTAGGTTCATCTAATTCTTCATTCTATGCTCCGGCAGCAGTAGGTACTGATCAAGGAACCCTTCAAGCAAACGCTAGTCCATGGGGCGCCGACGCAGCATTTCTAGATAAAGTAAAAGGTGTATGTGCTGAATTAGGATTTAAACCTATTGATTTATTGAGTGTGATGTACTATGAAAGTGCTGGATCTATGGACCCGGCCAAACCTAATGGAT
>Ga0007816_1000596_pt1 | contig 10480 bp, 18 predicted proteins | sample CryBogCBE27Jul09_FD_71213 | JGI IMG/M metagenome (GOLD analysis project Ga0007816, IMG submission 71213) | Freshwater microbial communities from Crystal Bog, Wisconsin, USA - CBE27Jul09 | ecosystem: Environmental > Aquatic > Freshwater > Lake | place: Crystal Bog, Wisconsin, USA | collected...
TAACTGTGATTTGAAATGGTTAATTAATTCGTCTATTAAACTTCTGGCCATGGATCCTTGTTGGGTCCACATCTTAATTCTATGTAGGCGAGCAATAAGTTCTCTAATATCCATTATTTAAAAATACTTGACCATTCTTTTAATTTTATTTTTTTGTGTTCCATTGCTTCCATCATAGCATCTTCATTAATGGCCCCTTGCTCGACTAATAAGCCAATCATACACAATAATTGTCCAGCTTCCATTTCTAAACATTCTTTAGTTGAGGCAAAATCTTCGGTAGGATACCGAGATTGAAAACCAAAACGTAGAATTTTGGATGCGGCTTGAATCACTTCAGCACATTCTTCTTGTAGGATTACAAGAGTTTCTTCAATTTTACTTTTCATTTGGATCTTCAATAAATTTAATTACAGGTAAAGTATTTGCCACAATAGTTTGTGCCTCGGTATAAGTGGTACAGACTACACGGCAGGTAAATACTCCGTCTTTAATAATGAGGTCAAAAGGTAATGCTTCTCCTTTTGGAAACCATTCTTCTTCAATATAACAATATACAAACCATTCTTTGGCCTGCTTGGCACGACCAATCAAATCTTCGTATATTTTTTTAGGATTAAAATCATCCGCTTCAACATATTCCATATTATTCACTCAATAAAGTTGGCTTATTTCCTTTGTCCGTATAACCGGCAGCAAAAGCGGTAGCTTCATCTTCGGACATAAACACCTTACTAAAAGAAGCTGGTGCATCTACTGTGCCATAATTTACTTTATAATATGACTTATCGTCAGCCTCATAAACTATGGCCATAATTTTACCTGCTTCACCTACAAAAGTTGCTACATCTTTCATGATATCATTCCTATAAAACGATTTAATACTACACGGTTATTCAAACGGTTACCAGCAAATTTACTAAACGCTGAAACCAGGCCACGAGTAGTGGCATTCTCTTTTACTTCAAAAGTTACATCATCATCAGTATCAAGGCCTTCTGAACGGAGTAAATAATACTCATCAAAGCCGGAGTTGGTAACTACTAATGACTTGTTTTTACGGAATTCGTATTTGATTTTATCGATGGTTTGATAACCAGCATTAGGATAAAAATGATACAATTCACGGCCTAAATTTCGACCAGATAATACATAAAAACCAACAATGTTACAATTAGTTCTCGCCTTCAATATCTTTATATATGATGCGGTCAAATCACGACCTTGAGCACGTTCAACCGATTCTTGATTTTTAGTAATTGGATCACGAATCACAAATTTGCGATGAGCTTTCCAATCAGTACCACCATAATCAAGTTCTTTGTTAGATGTGCCACTTGTTTTATTACCTGAATTATTGATATAGAAAACATCACGATTACTATGACCTTCACCATCAGTTAAGAATACAGTATTTACAATTTGTAATTTGTATTGTTTTTGGAATTCAGGAATAATCTTCATGGCAGAAATAACTGCTTCATTCAAAGGTGTACCGCCTTTTTGTAACCAATTTGGTTTCCAGCCATAACGATATGTGGACATTTGAACTAAAGCAGAACCAGCATAAGTGAATTCAGAAGCAGACATTTTGCTCGATAACAAATTTAACAATTTGAAATTGTGCAATTCAATATCACCTTCTTTAAATTCTTGGCGATATGGTTCATCGTATTCTTGGCTGAAAGCATATACATCATAAGGAATGTTTACCTTCTTGCAAAACATTACTAGATTGATTAATTGCTTTACAGTATTTTCCATGTGGTCAGACATAGAACCTGACCAATCGAGGAACATAACGAGGCCGTGCGATTTAGCACCAGGTACTACTGTCATCTTTTTGAAGATATCATCAGTCAATTGGTAAGAATAAATCTTACTCATGTTCAAGTCACCAGTTTTGGCAATAGAAGCACGTTTCAATTGGTCGGCATTTTTACGCAACTCAAACTCTTTGGCAAGATAGCCAACAACTTTTTTGGAATCATTACGCAACTTCATGAATTTCTTCATGTCAGTACCAGTAAAGTCATCTGAGCGATATCTTAAAGCATCAATAGCTGCATTGCGATAACGTTTCCACAATGCTTTATGACCTACAATAGCTTTACTCAAATCAACATCAGGAATATTGCCATAATAATAAGTGCTATTATCTTGTGCAAATAACTTACTTTCATTTTTACGATATGCTTCATCGGTAAATGATTTAGTTTCCTGGTCAATTGCATTAGGTTGTGAACCACCACCAGACATGGTTTTTTCGGATTCTAATTCATCATCAGTATCTTCTTCATCACCAGCTTCAGAATCATTTTTGCTTTTGCGAGTTTCGGTATCTTCATCATAATCATCAGAATCATCGTAACCTTCAGAATCAAATCCTTCATAATCACCATCTTCATCTTCTTCAAATTCTTCAGGATGATTTTTACGATGTTCTTCTGCTTCTTCTTTCAAATACTCTGCAACGAGGCGAGCAACCGCCATCACATCATCATAGGTCTCGGTCCCTTCAATTTTGCGAACCAGCGATTGCTCATAGTCGGTAAATTTAATACCTTGTGATGCACCACCTTTGCTGTACATATTCACACGGTCAATAAAATTCAAATCATTTAAATCGGTACCATTTGTACCAAAGAAATCTTTATCAATCAATTCACGATACGCACGGATAAAGCTGGAACGAATACCAGGATATTTGTTTTTGATTTTTTTCTCGATACGAACATCTTCCAATACATTCATAACCGACATTGGAATTTTTTCTTCGTGAGCACGATACATTCCTTCTAAAGGAGTATAGAGTGCGTGGCCGACCTCATGACCCATGAATAAGTCATAGAGGTAGCCAGAAATGTTTTTATCAAGCATGGGCACAGTAAGTGTCCGTGATTTGACATCGAAAGACGCAGTTGATACATTGCGCTGTTCGACAATAAGATTTTCAGTTGCCATTAATTTGGCAAGTAATGATTTAGATTGAATAAGTTCCATATAATCTCCGAGTTAAGAGAACCATTATACTACAAGGAAAGTCTACCGTCAACTTTTCTTTTTATATGTGTTGTACCGGGACAACACTTTGCGATATTGCTTCACCATGGGTAGAATGGTATCGTAATCCAGACCAAATCGTGTTACCAATTCTTTTTTGAGACTGGTACTCATATACGCTTGAACTTCATCACGCACAACATTTACACCATAACCCATTTCTTTAAGTTTATTTACAATCTTAACATATGAAGAACGGTATTGTTTGTGAAATGTATAATTTAAATCCAGCATTTCTTCTTTGTATTGTGGATTCATAAAATAAAGTGCATGAGCAATTTCATGGTCAATTACATTGATATCACCTTTAACACCGCCGATAACATAAAAGGGTTCGTTCATATTTAATTGAATAGCTACTTCTTCTGCTAGTGCAGTTTCCCATTTTGTCTTATCTGATGCGTGTTGATAAAACCATTCAGTAAAAACATTTCCTGGAATGTTGAAACCCGACCATTCATGAAAATAATCGATTCGACCTTCTTTGTCCATGTAAGCATCGATAAAATTTTCTAGTGTAAGATACTTTCCATTTACTTTTGCTGGGCCTTCATAGAATTCTTCAACACGGCAAAATGACAAAGCCAACTCTTTTTGTGTTTTGTACTCTAAAAGTAAGCAATTTTTAATTGGTTGACTAGATTTAAACATTTTACTCATACATTTCTTTCATTTTTTGATAATTTGCTGAATCTTTTTCAAATCCGCTCATGACTGCCCACTTGCGAGTAACGATATCGAGCGCTTTCCATGCAGGAATTTCTTCATCCGCTACTTTTGCTGACATCCACAAGTTGTATTCTTCTTCATACATGATTTTTTCCTTCGGTTTTTTCAAAAAAGTTGTGCTCGATAGCAGCGGCTAGCTCATCGGCAAGCTTCGGATTGAATTTTACGAGAAAATGTGCTACATCATCAACAGGCACATGACGTAAATTGAACATAATTTCATCAATTCCTCTTAAAATTGCAGTTTCTTCGTGTTGTGATAACATTTTTTCACCTTACATATCATAAAAATGGTCAATTACTACAAAATTCTTGTTATTTGCTTTTGCTTTACCAATTGATTCAAGCCATTTCAACTCTTTTTGCAAATCTTCTTCATTCAAAGTGTCGAGGTAATCATAATAATCGTCAAATTCGCTCATCTTCGCATACTCGCAATGTCTTTTGCTTCATTATCTGTAAAAATTGGCACGGCATTTGATTTGTGCATAGTACCAATGCCTTTGATTTTTTCACCTGTATAAGAATTTCCGAATTTCTTAACACAAGCAACAAAACCTGTATCCAAGGACGCAACTTCTGGAGTTTGTCTATGAAAAGAAGCCATAGGTTTTAATGGCAATTTCTTTTTTATAATAGGAGAATTGGAATACCGTTTTGATGATAATTTATTGATAGCAGCCAACCACTCTGCTTTTTGCTCTTGTTGAGCTTTAGATAATTTCTTAGGTTTGGATTTTGGAATGTAACCGTATATCATAATAAACAATTCTCCGAGTTAGAGAACCAATTATAATACAGGTAGAGCTGGATGTCAAGCGGATCTGTTGTATGGAAACAACAATACCTTTTTATCAAAGGCGGACATACCTACTTATAAGAAAAAATCACAAATTTCTATTTTCTTCTGGTAAACTTGCGTCATCCAAATGACTTAGTATTTCCTCTACATCACGATTCTTCATTTTTTTAATTTCAGAATGTTCATTGCGATGTTTTCGCTTTGGCATATAACTGTAATCTTCATTATAATCTTGATTCTTTCGGAACTTACCTACAAACTTAGTCACTTACATCTCCTATTTCATGGTTTCAAAAGTAATGCCTCGAATTTTAGTTTCTGGCATATTATGCATATCCTCAGGTGAGATATAAGTAATCTCGGCCCCAGGATAACAAATTTTTACAATTTTGAGTAGTTGGCAGACTGTGCCATCGGAATCATTGAATGTCATAACTTCGTCAACAAATTTTAAACTTTTTATAATTTCTCTGCGAGTGTCATAGTTTTGTACAAAGCCGCCTTCTGCCCACATCATCCACCAATCACTATGTACGCCGACAATTAGCCAATCACCTTTATGGTGACATTTTTTAATGTAAAGCAAATCATCAGATGATAGTGGATCAAAAGTGCCACAGATGACAACTATTTTTTCTGGCTCTTGCATTTATGGTAATAAGTTTGGAAATGCCTCTTTAACAAATTTATAATCTAAACCTTTAACGCCTTGATTTTTTTGGAAGATACCAATGATAACTTCCGCTTCACGGGGTTCTAGTGATTCTAAGAGCTGAATTAACAATTCATTTCTCTTTCTAGGTGTCAATCTTTCTGCTGCAGGATTACCTTTTTGAAATAAGTATAATTTTCTTAATTCAGAAGATAATTGTGTTACACCAAGACCCGGTAAATTATCGGAAGGAACCTTATAGTTGTCTGGCATTTCTGTAATCAACCATTGAAATGCTGGATGATACGTCAATTTTAAAACTTCTACCAAAGTCGAATTAAGATTCTTACCAATTACATCTAATCTTTCTTTTTTACCTGTTGCTTGTTCAAACTCATCAAATATTTCAAACATATTTTTCATCAGAATTCCTCTATCACTTCCATTAAGTTCTTTAGTTTATGCTCAATAAAATAATTTAGCAATTTGCCTTTAGCAGGCTTTGTTTCTTCATAGGTATTTATAATTTTAGTTTTGATGTCCTCGGGAATAAAAGAAAGGTCAATGAGTGTAGCATTACGAATAAAGTTCGCCTTGATGGTCTCCTCTTGTTCCAGGTAACTTTCCGCTAATAGTTTATCTAACACCTTTTGTGTGATAGGTTTCTGTCTTAGGTCACGGACAAAACAATCGCCAGGAGAGAATACATTAGGAATACCATCACCTTTATCGCCACGAATAATCTTTTCTTTTAACTCCATAATTGGATTTTTAGATATCACATATTTCTTTTGTGATGGATTATATTGTTTAACATTGGGATAGTTTTGTAATTGTAGAAAGTCACCATCACTTGATAAAATCAAAATCTTTTCATGTTTAGATTGACGTGGTACTAATGTGCCAATAATATCATCTGCTTCGGCGCCCTCAACATCCAATACTTTGTATGGGAAATTATCTTTGAGTTCTTGTTTGAATTTACCAAGCATATCAAAGATTAAATGCCAATCTAAATCGGATTTATCACGGTTCTTTTTACGATTTGCTTTATAGAATGGGAAATATTCTTTACGCCAGTATTTACGATTATCACAACACAATACCACTTCACCGTATTCTGCTTTAAAATTCTTTACATGATTACGGATAATATTTAATACCATGTGACGGATTAAATGTTCATCCAGCTTGCCTTTTTGATTGGCAATTTGTGCCATAAGGCCGGCAAGCAATACCTGATTTAAGTCAATAAGAATCATACCAAACTTTCAATAGTTTCAAAACTCTATTATATCACGCTTCTGTCATTTTGTCAAATATACGTTGTACAAAAGCACCAGAAGTGGTAGTCTTCCTAACAACCATACCAAACCAGTTCTGTGGTATCAAATTGGAGATGTATTCGTAAGGGTCTACAAATATTGCTTCAAATCGGTCAACCTCATATAACTTGTCGTTTTTGGTATCGTCTTTGAATAAGATTACTTCGTAGGTGTGGCCCATTTCATTACCACCAACAGGTTCACCTGGATTCTTTAATTGATTAGCCTCTATGTGGATTTCACCTTCTTTTTCAGTAGGCATAAAAAAGATGGCATCGAATGGTCCTTCAGGATCATTCTTTAATTTTTGAAGATAGTCTAGCATTGTATTCCTTGATGTGTGATTTTCTCACTCGTACCATAATCCAAGTGTTGTAGTATTCATCCGTTTCCATAACGCCACGGACAAATTGCTCTTTTGCTTCGAGATAACCACATTCGCCTTTGGACCGGCAAAGATGTAATATTTCACGGGTGAATTTGTCATGACCCAATGATAACACATCTTTGCTTAGTTCGGCACTACTTCCATAGTAAGTTTGCCAATCACTAAATGCTTTATACCGTTTTTTCTTACCTTTGACTTGTCTGGTTTTGGTAGAATAGAAAAATTTCTTACCTATGTACTTTTTGTTATTCGTTGTATTGATAATCAAGTATACGAATCCGTAATTATCACCAATCAAGTCTTCCGTAAAATCAGTATTATTATATTGCCAGTTTATTCCCATTCCTCATTATCCAAATCGTCATCATCCTCTATATAGTCCTCGGATAATTCATCGATTTGTTCGCCGCAGAATGGGCAATGCTCTGGTAAGTCTTGAGATACTAGTTCTTCCATAAATGCTATGCTATAAGATGATTCACAACTTAAGCATTCTCCTGATAATTGTTTTTGTGTCATTGTAAACCTTTAGTGAGCCCAAACATCACCCCAATCTCCAGACAAAGAACCTTTTGCATAATCGGTTGCTCTATTCTCAAAGAAGTTTGTGTGTGTTGGTGCGTTAATCATTTCTTCTACCCATGGTAAAGGATTTCTTTTCACTTTAAACTGACCTTTAAGACCGAGAGAAATCAATCTGCGGTCAGCGATATAACGAATATATTTTTTAACATCTTCTGATGTCAAATCTTCCATTGGTCCCATTTGAAATGCTAGGTCAATAAATTTATCTTCTAATTCAACCATTCTTTCAGCAATGGTGTATAAACGACCTTTGAGTTCATCATTCCAAATCTCACGATTTTCTTCAATGTATGTACGGAACAATTTAATCATGTTTTCGGTATGTTGAGTTTCGTCAACGATAGACCAAGTAACAATTTGACCCATGCCTTTCATTTTACCGTGGCGTGGAAAATTTAACAACATAATAAACGAACTAAACAGTTGCATACCTTCGGTGAAAGCAGAGAATGTTGCAATATGTGTAGCCGTATTTTCTTTTGTTGTATTTTTAGAAGAAATGTCCATTACATAGTCGTGTTTCTCTTTCATTTCAGCATATTCCATAAACTCATTGTATGTTGTCTCTGGTAAACCAAGAGTTTCAATTAAATGAGAGTAGGCCGCAACGTGCAATGCTTCACGAGCAGCAAAGCCCAATAACATCATACGAATTTCAGGCTGTGGGAAATATGGAAGATAATTATTTACATAACCACCTGCCACATCAATATCGCCTTGAGTAAAGAAGCGGAAGATATGTGTTAGAAATTGTTTTTCTTCTTTGCTTAATTTCTTTTTCCAATCCTTAACATCTTCAAGCATTGGAACTTCTGAATGCAGCCAATGTGATTGTTCGTGCTTCAACCAGGCATCATATGCCCAAGGATAGTTGAATGGTTTGAGGTATGTTCGTTCATCTGTTAAATTTAATTCTGTTTTCTTAATCATTTCATCCTTCGCAAGCAATACAGTCGTTACCTTGAGCAATTTGTGTCATGTCAATTTCCTTAATAATTTCACGTTGAATTTTCTTAGACACTTTATCTGCTTTACCTATTTTTTCTGAACGGCAATAGTATAGAGTTTTCAATCCTTTTTTCCATGCCATAAAATGAATAGCATGAATATATTTGATATGTACATCTGGTCTAAAGAACAGATTTAATGATTGCGCTTGGTCAATATACACTTGACGGTCTGCAGCAAGGTCAATAACCCATCTTTGGTCAATTTCCATAGAGGTTTTGAAAACGTCACGCTCTGCATCAGAGAGTATATCGAGATGCTGACAACTACCATCATTGGCAATAATACTAGACCAAGCATCAGCGTAAGCTTGTTCATCTTTTAGTTTCTCCTTTAGAATTTTATCTAACCAACGGTTTTTATTTAAAAATGATCCCGATAAAGTATCCTGACGATAAGCATTAGCACGATAGGGCTCAATAGATGGACTGGTATTACCCATAATGATGGAAGATGAGGCATTAGGAGCAATGGCCATAACATGACTGAACCTGCGGCCAGTGCCAGCAGCGTCAGGAGCTTCACCACGTTCTTTACCCAATTGAAGATTTGCAACATCTAGTCCTTCCCGAATTGTTTTAAAGATTTTATTGTTTGCAACTTTCGCCATGACGCCTTCGAAAGCAATTCCATTGCGTTGTAAGTAAGCATGAAACCCAAGAGCGCCAATACCAATGCTTCGCTCACGTTCAGCAGAATATTTTGCTCTTGCAATGGCATCAGGAGCGTTATCAATAAAATACTGAAGCACATTATCGAGCATTTCAGCAACATCTTTAAGGAATTGCTTATTGTTTTTCCATTCATCATAAGTCTCCAAATTCAAACTAGAGAGGCAACATACTGCTGTTCTTTCCTCGTTAGTTGGTAAAATAATTTCAGAACATAAGTTTGATTGATGTACTTTCAAACCTTTATCTTTTAACCACTTTGGTAATTGATTGTTACTTGTATCAATAAAATGTAAATATGGTTCACCCGTATGCATACGCAATTCGAGAATCATTTGCCATAACATTTTCGCTGATACAGTTTCACGAATTTCATTTGATGCTGGGTCTACTAAATTCCAATCATCATTGGTTTCAGGATCCAACATACACTTCTCAATGATTTGCATGAAGTCATCGGTGATGTTAATACCATGATGAAGATTTAGACATCGTTGATTTTGGTCGCCTGTTGGCTTCCGCATTTCGAGGAAAGAAATAATATCGGGATGGCTAATGTCAAGATAGGCAGCATAACTACCACGCCGAGTACGACCTTGACGATAAGCAAGAGAACTCGCATCATAAATTTTAAGGTGAGGCATAACGCCAGTAGACTTATCATCGGCAGACCGAATACCAAAACCAATACCCACACCGCCCCCGAGCATAGAGAGCCAATTAGTTTCTGATAGATTGTCAACTAATCCCTCCGCAGTATCTTCGATATAATTGAGAAAACAACTAATAGGCATTCCCCGCTTAGACCTACCAAAGCTAAGAATAGGAGTGCTATAGGATAACCAATGAGAACTGCTATAATCGTAAAGCCGTTGTGCGTGTTCAGGAGAGGAACTAAACGCCTTGGAGACGAATGCGAATCGATGTTGTGGACTTTCTTCATCTTCCCTCATGTAACTTTCTTTTAGTCTTTTTATGCCCAATTCATCAAAAAGTTTATCTCGTTTCAAATCAATCTTAATTCCTAGATATTCCATGCAAACTCACCTTTATTGTTATTATTTTCCGTAATTCAAAATTTCTTTTTTATAATCTTCGTCCCAATAATCGTAGTAATTGGACTTCATCAACTTTTCTCTTGCTTCTTCCAACTTCTTTCTTGGATTAACTAGAATAGTAGGATACTTTCCATTACTTGTATTAACGCCATTAATAAAACCAGGATTATCAGGATGGTCTTTTAAGAAAATCATATCG
>Ga0007816_1000610_pt1 | contig 10398 bp, 20 predicted proteins | sample CryBogCBE27Jul09_FD_71213 | JGI IMG/M metagenome (GOLD analysis project Ga0007816, IMG submission 71213) | Freshwater microbial communities from Crystal Bog, Wisconsin, USA - CBE27Jul09 | ecosystem: Environmental > Aquatic > Freshwater > Lake | place: Crystal Bog, Wisconsin, USA | collected...
AGTTGTAAGCGGTAAAGCATGTAAAACAATTGACTTAATTGTTCCACAACAATATTGGAATCAAGATACATTGGATGGCAATGGCAGTAGTGGTTATATCTTAGATGTTACTAAAATGCAGATGATTGGCATGCAATGGACATGGTATGGAGCAGGTTTTATTGACTTCATGCTACGCGGTTCTGATGGTAACTATGTATTTGCACATCGTTTCCGTAACAGTAACGTAAATTACGAAGCATATATGCGTACAGGTAATCAGCCAGTACGTTATGAAGTTATTAACGAAGGTGCAAAAGATAAACTAGCATCGGCTGCTTTGAGTACAGATACAACATTAACATTGACTAATTCTTACTATTTCCCACAAAGTGGAACAGTATACTTAGATGGCGAATTAATTAACTATACAAACAATGTTAATAATCAACTGTTAAATTGTACTCGTGGTGCAAATTTAACACAATTTACAGCAGGATCGACTCGCACATTTACTGCGGGTGCCGCGGCAGCACATCCTGCTAGTACTGGAGTTGTACTAGTAAGTAATACAATTACTCCTATTATCAGTCACTGGGGTAGTGCATTCTTGCTAGACGGACAGTTTACAACTGACCGTGGTTATATTTTTAACTACGCGGCTACTACTGTTCCTTCCACTATTAATAACAATACTGCTTTCTTAATGCGACTAGCGCCTAGTGTATCAAATGCGCAAGTTGGTGATTTAGGAGATCGTGAATTGATTAATCGTGCGCAGTTGATTCTGCAAAACATATCGGTGACCAGTGATACAGTATCAGGCGGCGGTGCTTTGATTGTTCAGGGTATTTTAAACCCTAGTAACTATCCAACTAATCCAACAAATATCACATGGACTGGTATTTCGTCAAGTGCGGCGGGTGGACAGCCCAGCTTTGTGCAAATTGCTTCTGGAGGTTCTGTAACATGGTCGGGTAATTTCTCAACAAGTACTGCTACAGTTTATGGTGCATTTACCACAACACTAACAGCTACTAGTTTTGCTCCAATTACCAACTCATTAACTGCGATAGCGTTTAATGCTGTGACTAATAACACAGTAGCGGCTAGTTTTGCTGTTGCAACCAGCACCACATACAATAGTGCAATTAGTACATCAAGAAATGATTTTTTAATTCCTACTTCAGCTTATAATACAATTATTGCTACCACTCCTATTATTCCAGGAGACATAATCAGTGCTACTACTTATATTACCGGTGGACAAACTGTGGTCAGTGTTACTCCAAACTATACCACACTGGCCAGTGTAAGCTATACACGTATTGTCATGAATGCTGTAGGAAATGCAACTAGTCCTGCGGCTTCGGTCAACAATGGTAACAATGTAACTATAACATTTACCAGTAGCATTGCCGCAACTTATGCTTCAGCATTAAGTACTAGCCGTAGTGATTTCTTGATAACATCCAGTCAGTATTCCAGCAGTACTATTGCAATTACTGACGTATTAAGTGTTAGCACTTACATTACTGGTGGGCAAACCATATCAAGTATTACACCAAACTATGCACAAGTTGGTGGTACGCAATATACACGTATTGTCATGAGCGGTGCGGCCAATAGTACCAGTACTGCGGGTGCATCAAATCCTGTAACAGTAACATCAACCAGTGCGGCAACTGCAACATATGGATCAGCTTTAAGTACTGCACGTACTGACTTTTTAGTAACTGATTCATCTTGGGCCGCCAGCGGTGTACTAGTAGGTGACGGCCTAAGTTTATCAACTTATATTACCGGCGGACAAACCATTGCCAGTGTAACCACAGGTTATATAATCATTGCCAGCGTCAGTTACACACGTATAGTAATGAGTGCGGCAGCCAATAGTACCAGTACCAGCGGTAGTGGTAATAATCAAACAGTTACTGTAACTGCGGTTGGTTCAAAAGCCAGCTATGCCAACACTAACTATTTGTTCTTTGACAGTACTTCATTCCTTGCATCAGGTGCAACAGTGGGTACATTCATTGCCACAAGTTATACTCAATTCCCAGCTGGTACTGCTATTAACGCGATTAGCACACGTACTTATGGTAGTACTACAGTATATCGTGTGAGCTTTACACAGGCCAGTAATACAACCATTGCGGCCAGTGCTACTCCAACGTTCCAATTTGGTGCGGCCTATGCCTTACCAGGTGAGCAGGTATTTTCGTTCTTGTCCAACCCTGGAGCTACTGACACACTAGATTTGAGTGCCTTAAAGGAATTGACCAATACGTCAATCGGTGGACGCGGTACTTTCCCCAACGGTCCAGACGTACTGGCTATCAACGTTTACAAGGTAAGTGGATCCAGTACCAATGCCAACATTATTATACGTTGGCAGGAAGCACAGGCCTAAGACCTAGGGCAGTTGGTAAACCATTGGCACCATGTCCACATGGTGCTGATTTCCACAATCAAAAAAAGTATCATAACTGCTAGGCCGATTCGTTCTTTTAAAGAATAGGGTTCTAGTTCAGGTGTGTAATCGTCATTCATAGGGAATATTTATTAAATAGTATTATGCCCTATTATAATTGCTGGGACTACACACCAGTTAATCATGATTTTAGTTATGTTGCCAACATTCGGTGGCCTGACCTAGTTGGTCAGCAATTGGATTGGATCTGCGGTGTAATGGAAATAGAAGATTGGTTACTAAGTCATGCTGGCCCCAAGTTCAGTCGTTGGGCTTGGAACATGGCAGTAGAGTGTTATGATATCAGTGTGGCATTCAAGTATGACAAACACCGCATGCTGTTCTTGCTCAACTACAGCGACTAAATACCCTATGCGACTTAGAGAATTTTCAGGTACTCACATACACCTAGATGACCAGTTAAACGAACTGATATTTCAGGGTAGCCAATGCACGGGCAACTGTGCCGGACATCGTGCAGGGTATGCTTGGAGCATGGCCCGTGGCGGCATAGAAAATCCACAAAGTAAAAGTGCCAGCTTTAACAAGGGTGCGGCCATAGCGGCACGTTTTGTCAAGAACAAGGTTAAAACAGCACCCCAAGTCAAGTAGTTATCTACGTTGATCTTCCCGGGATCGTCGTAGTTGTCGTCGCTGTTCTTCAACTACCAATCTAGTGCACTCAGTTCTTTCGGTAAAGTTAACTATATGATCGCAGAGTTTTATATCCAGTTTTGCCACAGCAAAACAGAGATCCTGTTCACGTCCACGCAGGCTCACACACTGATCAATGCCGGCATGAGCAACAAAAGGCAAGAATAAGATTACAAAAATGTAACGCATATTCTATTTACTCTTACTGACATGTAATAGAACCAGTAGATTTACTGAGTAAATAATAGTATACTATAATGATACTATGATAATACCTATAATACTGGCCACTTGCCAACTGACTAGGTTTACACCCGATCAAGGCCTGTATGTGTGTAAATACTCATGCGACCAAGGTCCAAAAATACCCATAACAATTGTAGGAAGGAATCAAAGTTTAATATGTCAACAGACCATACAGGTAAAGAGATACCAAAAGAATCCCTAGGTCCAGAAATTCTAGCCCTATTGGGTATACTAGTATGGATATTAGATCTATACATGACCAATCACCCTAGCTTATTTTAAGCGGAGCGACAGCGCAAAATTTTTCTGTGCGAAGCAGAAGCGGAAAATTTTTTCGTCAAAAAACCGCCATTACCAGCGTAATCAAACTGTAATCTATAAATACTTGTACACAGAACAAACGCTGTGTAGGAGGTTATAATATGTACACTATAGAGTATTTAGATCACAAGCCTCAAACAAAATTAATGCACAGTGAAAATCCCCCTGCGTGAAGCTATATACGCACTAGATCACTGTTGAACAATACCGCACGGATAACGCCCGTACAAGCCAGCACTGATAAGTCAGTGCTTTTTTATTGTAGTAGCATACGAATCAAGCCAGTAGTGTCGATGCTAACGAGTAAACAATAGTTAGCCAACATGCCAAAGCTTCGCCTAGTAAAACTAGCCCAAGCATACATACTGCAACCAGTAATCCAAATGGGATACAAAATGAGTAAGGGAGGATTGGGTACAGTGATGGCCATGGTAATACTACAGCCAATACTGATAGCCCAAGCAACAAGCTCAATGACAAAACGAAAAGGATGAGTACGGTAGTCATCACGGATCCAATCAAACGTGGGTTTTAGTATATTATCAATCATATTCACAGTATAACAGAAAGGTACCTGCAGAGTCAAAAAAATTGGCTGCAAAAAAAATCAGGGAAGTACTTAGGGTTTTAAGCAATTGGTTTTTGACTCTAAAAGAATATGTGCATATTATATGTATATGGCTGCCAGTAAATAAGATATGACTAAGACAGAAATTGAATTATGGCGAGATGCACAGTATAGAGCGTGGCGAGATTTGGCTTGTGATGAATCTAGATGGCCCGAACATACATATGTGGCAGTAACTGTTAACTACTATACCGAACTGTTGAAGAAACATGTAGCAGAGGAACTAGCAGAAAAAGGTCGAACAGTAGGGAAAAAATAGCCCGCGTAAAAAATTATAGAACATTACTTATAGAAAAACCACCACGAAAATACTTCGGTACCCATGCGCTATAGCTAGCTCAAAATCATTTTGTAATATATACGCTCCCGCCCTCTCATAATTCAAAAAATATATATCTCCCCGACCTAAAAAAATCCCCAGACAACCTAATGCCTGGGGAAGAAAAAGGACTGCCGGGAGCGAATCGGGCTTACGGTCCTTTTAGTGTAACAGCTTGCCGGGAGCGAATCGTTGGGCTGTTACTGGCCTCTGGGGGCCATGCTCTTAGCTGTTGCGCATACAGGTCATCTCTGCTACGGCACGCCACTTAGTGGGCATACTGGCAGCCAAGTCTGCTACCTTAAGCACAGTACGCAAGCTGAGCTCACGCATACGACGCTTATTAGCATCCACGAACTCTACTACATCTAGCTTCTGTTCGTCTGTGAGCTCGTAAGCATCCAACATACCATGCTCAGTGACTACTTGCTTGATCCTAAGTACCTTCTCACGCTCTGTGTCGATAGTAAGGTCCAAGTAGTGACAGCGTGACTCTAAGGCTTCCAAGTGATCCTTGAGCTTCTTGCTCTTAACGTGATCGAACTTGATATTGGTAATAAAGATAGCACCGCCTTTGAACTCGAAACTGTTGGGCACACCTTCTGAGCGCAGGAGCCTTGAGTCAGTGTTCCAGTGAATGGTACGCTTCTTACTAGTATCTAGAGCTGCCTTCAAAATGTTCAAGCTCAAGTCATCTAATAGTACTGAGTCACAGTCATCAAACACTAGGATTGACTTCTTGTCTGAGTACTCATAGAGTTTGCTGTACAAGCCAATGGCACTCATCGCGCCCTTGACTACTTCGTATTTCTTCAGCTTCTTGTCATCGGCAATATTGGCGAACACATCGTGTTTAGATAGTACTTTCTCAACACCAAAACTCTTACCAACACCTGGAGGACCAGTAACGATCATGGCACGAACATCGCCTGCCTTAACAGCACGAGTCATGTCTTCAAGTATCTCAAAACGAGTGCGCAGACGCTTTAGAATCTGTTCGTCTGACTCATTGCGTAGATCCTTTTCAATGGGTTCTACTGCCAAGCTTTTGTGTTCTGTTTGTAAGGCCATAAGCATTTTAGATGTGACTGCTGGTTTCAAAGTTCGCTCCTTTAAAGTATTTAAGAATTAATTATAACACGGAGTCGCCTCCGTGTCATTGTTTTTGGTTAGTCTAGTCTTGATCCTGCGTAGGCCTTCAAACCCAATGCCGTAAGGTAATTGGCATAGGCATAGGCGCCCGCTTCTTTGATGTCGATGTTCTGTACAGGCAATCCAGCTGGATCCCACATGCTCAAGCATTTTGGTTTGTAGTCCTTGCGGAAGCCTGCGGCCAGCAACTCTTTGGCCTGCCGGCTGTTGGTACGATCCACATAGACCTCAACCCATGCAAAGCCACAAGCTCCACGATCGCCGCCCCACTTAGCGTACTCTGCGCGGCCTGCCGCTTCTGCCAATACCTTACCTGCCTTGATAACATCTGCTGTAATCATAAGTTTCGCTCCTTATTTGCTGTTGAAGTAGTAATTATACTGTCTTACCTACGAGTTGTCAAGCCGTTAACGCCTGCAATGAACAAGCCCAAGCCTGCTAGGGCCATAAGGGCTAAAGGCATCAATTGACTGTCTGTTGCGGTGTCAATTGTGCCTGACACTCCATAGACTAGAAAGAATCCTGTGACGGCTACGACTGCGTCGCAGAATGCATATAATTTTGGTGACATAAGTTTCGCTCCTTATTTGCTGTTGATGTTAGTATTATACTCTCTTACTGGACTTCTGTCAACCGAATTACGAAGCCACTGTAATCTTTTTTGGCAGGACCTTTTGCCTTCAATCCTAACATAATGCCCTTAGGGTCTAAGAAGCGCAAGTCTGTTTCGTCTGCTGACGGCACACCCTCTGGGATCTTGTCGTAGACAGCAACCACTGACATACCTTGCAAGAGTGCTTCTGCTACATCCGAATCATTGCCGTCTGCCTTGCTGAAGGTCAAGTGGTAGTTGGGATACATTTTAGTCTTGCGACCCAGCACCTTAGTGTAGTCGTAGAACTGTACATTAGGGAACATTTCAAAGATGTTCATGCCAGGGATAGCATCATACTTCTCCCAGCTCAAGTCACTAGTACCATTGAGGCGGAACACGGGGATTAATCCTTTGCGCTCTGCGAACCGGACGGCCTTGCGAATGTCTGAGACAAGATCCAGCATGAAGTCTGCGCGATTGTTGAAGAAGTATTGGGTCTTACGAATGCGAGCCTTTTGGATCATGTTCGTTGTCTCGCCCTTGCGGAACATGCCACCGCGTCCTGCTTTATTAAGGCAAGCGTCTGTACAACCTTTAGTTCGCTTGGGGCATACTTCGCGTCCGCTAAGATCAGCGGGAGCAAGGTGTAGGATGAAACTGAGGTAGCCCATCTTTGTGCCCTTTTGGATTTTGGGATTCGCTGTAGATAATAGTTTGAACATAGTTTTCGCTCCAAGTTCGTTGTTGATGTATGTATTATACTCTCTTTTGGCTCAAGCGTCAACCAATTCAATAGTCTTTGTTGGGAAACGGATTATGCCTTCGAAATCCAATTGGCTCTGTTCAAACTCAGTCATATAGTCGTCAGCTACAAGCTCATAGCCAATGATTGAACTTTGAAACCAATCATTATTACATTCAATCTGATCACGCACGGAGTCAACGATCATACGCAGGTTCTTCTCTGCAAACTCGCTGTTCTCTCTAAAGCCGGGCACTAGAACGAAGTAATCACTACCGCCTTTGGCTTTCCAATAAGCATCTGCACCAGTTTGGATCTCACCGTCAACCCAAGCATAGTTCTCGTAATTCTGTGTTTGAATGTAAATCTTAGCCATTTGGTTCGCTCCTAATTTGCTGTTGATGTATGTATTATACTAGAGTGAGTCGCTCAAGTCAACCACTCGACCGTTTTCATCATACGTGGTATCGTCGATACGAATTGCATCCATATAGTCATCAATATAGAGCCCAGGTACACCATCGTACTCTTTTACTCCAATCATGCCTTTTCTTAGGCAAGCCCCATACTCTCCCATAGAGACATACACGGGCAGACTAGGATCTACCTTACTCAGGATATTGATCAAATTTTCAACTGTTAATTTCCTTGGATTCATTCTCTTTCCCATAGTTCGCTCCTTGGTTGTCTATGTGTAGATTATACTGTCTTTTGGCTAAGAACGTCAATCAATTCTTGATTGTCCTTGCGCATTTCACGCAGGATGATCACACATCTAATAAGATTGTAGATTGTGAATGCTGTTACGGCTGTTTGAAAAATTGTATATGCTGTCATTTCGATTTCCTTTTGTTTCTGTATGTGTTAATTATAGCCTCTTTTGGTTAGGCTGTCAAAGACCTTTCAGTCTGTAGGGTTACTCTTCGTAACAGTTATCTGTTGCATTAGCGCAACGACGTTCATCTTCACGATCAACTGAGTTTGCGATAGCTCTAATAGTTCGAGTTATCAACGCAGGATCATCGTTATATGCGGACAAGGCTTCTTGAATCAAACTGATTTGCTCTTCGTTTAAGTAGATTGGGTAAACTCTTGTTGTGCTCATTTTGATTTCCTTTTGTTTCTGTATGTGTCTATTATACTGTATTTTGGCTAGGCTGTCAAAGACCCTAGGATCTGCCAGGGCTTTGACTCCAACGAGCGTCATTCTCTATACGAGCACAGGCCACGACCTCGTCAAACATACGCATGAACTCTTCGCTCATATGGCCTTCTCTACGCATGAAGTCTGCCATCATTTCCATTTCGGAAACGACACGGCTAGTATGGGTTACGACTTCTCTCCATTGTTCTGTTTCGAAACTTGCCATGATGTGCTCCTTGTTGCTATGTCATAATTATAGCAAGGTTCACCCAAAATGTCAATAACCCTAGAGGAAGAAAGGGTATTATTCACACGGGCACCGATGCCGTCCATCCCGTCGCCTTCGAAGTTTAATTATAACTTCGAAAGGAGGATTAGTCAATCGCTCTGCGGAAGATCAGCTCCTGCTTGGAGAACGCATCGATCTCCCAGGGCTGTTGTAAATATGCAACACCACGTCCATAGAACTTGCCCTTCCATCTCTTGCCTTTAGGAGTCAATGTAAGGGTTCCTCGGGCAAATTGTGCCACGTGAGCCAATTCGTGTGCTAAGGTAACGCCTAGATCTATTTTATTGCGATTTGCTTTAAGAACAACTAGAATAGTATCTAATCCCGCTAAGGGGATAGTTGTCCCGGATTCTTCAAGATCACGATCCACTTTGATGTGCAGGAACTTACGACTCTTTGTTAGTTTAAGTTGAGCTAGCATAGAAGGCAGTAGAGCTTCTATGTAGCGTTTAGTCTGTCCTGATGATTCTACAAAGAATTCCATTGTTTTGCTCCTGTATGTATCTATTATACAGCCAAAAAATAACCCAGTCAACTGCTGGGTTATTAGTGGTGCGCCGAGAGGGACTTGAACCCCCGACCAATCGATTATGAGTCGACTGCTCTAACCAACTGAGCTATCAGCGCTGGTTATTAGAAACTAGTGTTCTCATCCTCTGTTACAGCAACCTTAGCAGGTGCCTTAACAGCTTTAGGTGCTGTAGCCTTAACAGCCTTCTCAATAGACTTGAGCAAAGGGCTGTTATCTTCAATATATTCTGTGATAGTGCTCTGGGCAACTGCATCAGCAAAGTCGGCATGCGTGAGCAACATCTTTGCCGCTTCTAACTTAGAGACTGACTTCTCAAGATCAACTAAACGAATATCAGTATGATCTGACTTGGCAAGTACTTTGATGCGCATCATATCATTAGCGAAACGAACTTTATAAGTGCCATTCAAATTAGAAATACCTGCAACTGAAAACAATTTATCTGTAGCCATGTTAAAAAACTCCTGTGTGTGTTAAAAAAGATATGAACTATCTGTTCATGTTCAAATTATACAACTCTTTTGGTGAGCTGTCAACCATTTTGCTTTGATTTTGGACGGATCTTTAGCTGTGGTTCTTTTACAACAAATCCAAACTCTTTGTTGACATAATAGCTAATCAGTGCACGTTGGATCATAGTAATCAAGTCGCCATGATCTTCGGGCACAACGAATCGAACAGGACAACCACCCCAAGTGCCTGTATGCACGAACTTGTGATAGTATTGCCTATGCTCTCGATTGCTAGGATCAAATACTACGAATGGACGTCCGAACAATTCTAATTTAGACATTACGTGCCCACTCCCTCATAGCTTGCTCTAAGGGTTTGAAATCATACTCTGCCTGTTTAGGGCGCACCCGTTCGGCTTGTTTACGATCGTGTTCTTGGTTAAGTTCTTTATTAGTCTTCATTTTCTTCCTCTTGTTCTTCCTCTGCTTCATACTCGGCGATACATTCGCTAATACCAAACATCTCATCCAACTCTGGAGGAAGGGTTGCTTGAGCTTCTTTGCTAGACATACCACCTAGCTCATAGTAGTCGTCGTCACCATTGCCCCATACACCAGCAAATGCCATGCCGGGTTCATAGTAGTAGAGCTTGACCGTGAACCCTTGTTCCGTCAAATACTCCATAGCAACAGTAGGTGGGCTCCATGCTGAGTCAAAGCCAAAAGTAATGTGATCCACATCGCCTTCTAGTTCAATAGTTTCAATAGCATCCACATCCCATTTGGTGCCCCATTCGTTTACGCAGAAGTCATACCATGTGGCATAGCCGTAGACGCTGAGATTGTTCATAGTCTGCTCTTGCAGAGCAATC
>Ga0007816_1000616_pt1 | contig 10360 bp, 10 predicted proteins | sample CryBogCBE27Jul09_FD_71213 | JGI IMG/M metagenome (GOLD analysis project Ga0007816, IMG submission 71213) | Freshwater microbial communities from Crystal Bog, Wisconsin, USA - CBE27Jul09 | ecosystem: Environmental > Aquatic > Freshwater > Lake | place: Crystal Bog, Wisconsin, USA | collected...
GCGTTCGAGGACGGAGACGTCGAGTGGAGCGAGGAAGGCCTCGAGCTCACCTTCGCCCACGATGGCGCCTCGCTCGGCCGCCACGGTGGCGGCGAAGAGTCCTGGGGCGATGCCGAGGCGCACCACGAATCCCGCCCGCTCGAGGTCCATGCGCACCGCAGCGAGGACGGCCGAATCTCCTCCGAGGAGTCGACTCGGTCCTCGCACGGGAAACGTGCAGAGCCCCAGTCGAATTGGAGTCACCCACGGACAGATCGCCTCAACGATTCCGAGGAGCTCGGCGAACTGGCGAACCTCCTCACCGCCTTCGCCCTCGTTGCAGAGTTCGGTGGCGAGCACCGCAACCAGACGTTCCACTCATGCCCCTTCCATGAGCGCGATCTCGCCTTCGGCAGTCGGAAGCCAGAGCGTGTGCCGGCGAGGTGTTCCCCCCATCCGGCGACCACCAACGAGGACGGTTGCCCGTCGACCAGTGAGGCATCCGTGACCATCTTCAGGTCCAACCCACGTCGAGCCGCTCACCCGGAGCTCGACGTCACCACCAATCGGCCAGTGTCGTTCCGCCGTCGTCACCACCACGAGGGCCGCTCGACGATCACGGATTCGAGCGAGGAGCTGCCGGGCGGCTGCGTAGGGAGCGGGGGAGCGGAGGGCGAGGAGGACCAGGTCAACACCGTCGGCGAGCTCTCCGGCCACCTCGATGGATCGCCCACCTTCTGCAGCGACGAAGACCACTCGGCGGAGATCCACACCGAGGTCGGCCATGGCCACCACCCCGGGATCGTGCAGACCCACCACGCCGCACCAGTGACCAGCCGATGATGCTGCCGTCAGCAAGGTGAGGCCGAGGGTGGATCCACCACCCCCTCGGGGGGCAACCACCACGGTGCTCGAGCCACGCTGGATCCCGTCACCGAGCAGGGGGTGGAGCGCCGAGAGGAGCGGGAGGCGTCGCGATGAGGCGGCCGCGAGTGGCCGAACTCTGGCGACGAGGTCCTGGTTGAGCTCAGGACGAGCAGGGAGTGGAGCTGGAGAAGCGAACATATGTTCGTATCGTAGCCACATGGACTGACATTCCCAAAGGGGCGCAGCGGTACGGGAACTACAGTCGATTCATGGCAGAGACCCCAACCGCGGCATCGCTCTTTGACCTCACGGGGAGGGTCGCCATCGTCACGGGTGGCACTCGGGGGATCGGCCTCGCCGTGGCCAAAGGCCTCGCTCGCGCTGGCGCACGTGTGGTCGTGTCCAGCCGCAAACCCGAGGCCTGCGAGGCAGCCGTAGCCGCGATCACCGCTGAGGGAGGCATGGCAATTGGTGTGCCGTGTCACATCGGAGAGATCGAGGACTTGCACGCGCTCGTCGCCGCAACCCTCGAGGCCTACGGCCAGATCGATCTCATCGTGAACAACGCCGCCAACGCGCTCGCCCTCCCCATTGGCCAGATCACCGTAGAAGCGTGGTCGAAGACCCAAGACGTGAACGAACGCGCCGCGCTGTTCCTCGTCCAAGCGGCACTCCCCGCCCTCGAGGCGAGTCGCTGCGCCGCAGTCTTAAACGTCGTGAGCGTCGGCATCTTCACCTCAGGCCGCCACCTCGCGCTCTACACCGCAGCCAAAGCTGGTCTCATGCAACTCACGAAGTCCATGGCCGCTGAGCTCGCTGGGAAGGGAATCCGGGTCAACGCCCTCGCTCCTGGACCGGTTGACACCGACATGGTGCGCAACAACGGCCCTGAAGTTGCCGCATCGATGGCCGCATCGACCGCGATGGGCCGACTCGCCGCTCCAGAAGAGATGGTCGGTCCAGCGCTCTTCCTGCTCTCCGATGCAGCGAGCTACGTCACCGGATCCGTGCTCGTCGCCGATGGCGGTACGGTATTTCGCGCATGAGTACTGAGAACCAGCCACGTCACCAGCGAACGCGTACACCTGCTCGGCGGTCGCCGTCGAAGCGACCCTCCACGATCGCCCTCGTCCTGAGTACGGTTGCCCTCATCCCCATCGTCCTCATCGTGAGTTTGGGCATCGGAGCCACCGTCCAACTATGGACGAACCCGGGAAGTTCGCTCGGATGGAAGCTCTTCTTCCCTACGGTGACGGCTGTCGGCCCCATCGCAGCGGTGCTCGCCGCCCAACGACAGCGCCAGCGTGGGTGGTCCCCTACTGCGTGCACCTTGGTCGCTGAAGGGGTGTTGTTGCTCGCTGGACTCGTCCTCGCGTATGCCTGCACCACTGCTCCGAATTGACGCTCCGAGAGTCGGAGCGTCGCCACGACGTTGACACCGTGACGATGTAGCCCATTCGTCCTATCGTGCAACGGTGCATCCGGCAGACCTCGCCAGCATCGCGGGGTGCCGAATCGAGCAGCATTCAGATCCCCTGCCTGGATGATCGCTCGTCCGACGTTCTGCGCGATGGCCGCTGTTGGGCTGGTGACGAATGGCCCTCGGACTGGCTTGCACTTCGCATGTTCGTAACGGCTGTCACCTCAGGAACGTTCGATGCCGCAGCAGGGTTCGCAGCAACAGCTGACCTGGTGATTGGCTGCGTGCTGGGCGGGTGGGACTTCGGCCTTCAAGGGTTCACCACCCTCGCGCCCCTCGGCACCATGTGGTTCGGACTCGGCACAAGGTCAACAACCTCCGTCTCGCTCCTCGACCGCCGCCGCGAAGGGCGGAGGCATTCGCCGAACAATCCACCGATCTCCTCATGAGATCGCTGTTCTGCGGCTACCTCAGCGACAGCAACTTCACCGAAATCTTCTCGGGCCCCAACAATGCGCTCATCCCCATCCAACGTGCAGTGAGCGCTGTTGGCTGGAAGCTTGGGATTGCTGCCGAAGTGCGCTCTCTCGCTAATCCCCTCATTCGCCACTGCGACCCGAGCGAGTGGTTCGGAGGCTGCCACAGAGCTCGAGGAGCACCGCCATGGAGCCTTCGCACTCTCCGGTGGTTCGAGGTCTCGCTGCGGCGATCATGGTTGCCACCTTCCTCGGGATCAACGCGATGGGGCCATCGTCCCTAGTGTCTCCGTCACAGATCTGACCCGTCCTCGCATTCGCGCAAATCTCATCCCCCGCCACAGGAGCCTCTCCATCCCCCACAACCTCGGAAGGGTGCTCGCACGGGCGGCAGCCGCGTCGCTCGCAAGCGTGGCCCGAGAGCCGAGCACCTGGATCTCAATGCGGCCGTCGTCGCATTGGCGATGGTCCCGAGGTTGAAGATGGCTCCTGCCCGTTGGACTCCGGCCCACCTCCAGCGATCGTCGGCCCAGCGAATTGGCGGTGCGGTCGTGGTTGTGGCGACAGCACTGCTGCTGAGCGATCCCATGATCCGCTGATGCTGCCGCCACCGAAGATGCCATCGCACGCGCATACTCGGTTCTTGAAACGCTTTCATCACACATCGGTCACGATCGGGCTGCGTCGTCTCCGTAGTATTAGAGAATGGCTGGCATGCACGAAATCAGCCGCTTGGCCAATTTCATCCTTGCGACGCATTCTCCCCATGCAGCGGCAGCGGGGGCGGCTGCGGTTGCGGCGCGCGCCGCAACCGCCGCTCGGGCAGGTTCTGCAGCGAGAGCTGGTTCGGCAGCGAGAGCTGGTTCGGCATCTCGGGCTGGATCCGCAGCACGTTCAGGCTCTGCGGTGAGAGCAGGATCTGCGGCAAAGGCGGGCCGGGCCGGACGGGGCGATGCAGGAGGGCATAGTCACTCATCCACGGGTGAAGCGAAGGGCAAGGCTGGAGGAAAGCCCCGGACCCGCAAAGTGGAACTCCGCACCGGATCCTTGAGTGCCGAGCGGACGCACTGGGGCGATCAATCCATCACCTTCAGAGGTCCGGGCCAACACTGGTCTGATGCGTTATCGCTCGCTGCTCCGGTGACGCTTGCGAAGTACTCACCCATTGCGTCATCGGTTGTTCTCGATGGTGCGTATCTGAGAGCCATGATCGGATCGTTCGCTTGGGTCCTCCCAGCAATTGCCTTCATGGCCATGACGGTGGTCGGGTTCGCCACCGATGGACTACGTTCACCCTTTCCCCTAGCGATGTTCTGCGGAATTCTCGCCGCTGGCGTCTTAGATGCCAGCATCGGTCTCGCCGCAACGGCTGGGGTATTCCTTGCGTGCACAGTGCTCGGGACCACGTTCAGCTTGAGCGGATTCACCATGCTGGTCATCTTGGGAGCGCTGTGGTGCGGCCTCGCGGTCATGATTGGCAAGGTGCGTGTGTTCCTCCGGGATTCGCCAACCGACCTCGCATCGTGGTATCGCCGCCTTGGAGACCTCACCATTGGGTCACTCCTGTGTGGCTACCTCGGCTTCAAGTTCATCGGCATTCTGAGCGGCCCGAATGATTCGTTCGCCGCCGTCCACGCCCGCGCCAACGCGATCGGCTGGGCACTCGTTGGTATTGGGGCAGGCAAATACCTGATCACGTCATTCGCTTGCCATTACTACCCGGAACGGATGCGGATCTGCGTACCTCTCGAGTTCCCTGCTCGACCCAAGCCCATCGATCGAGTTTCGCTGGTGCTGCGAGGCATTGCCGCCTTCGTGGTCTTCGTTGCCTTCCTCGGCTTGAACTGGATGGTGGTCACCCTCGTCATCCTCTACCTGATCGACGTGATCCTCCCCAACCTCGTGCAACCAACAGATGCGCATCCATCGCTTCGGTACTTCATTCCCCAGAACTTGGGGAAGATCTTCGCCCTGACCATCGTGAGCACCCTGGCCACACTGGCACTCAAAGATCACGTGGCCTCCACCTACAACCTGGTGATCGACGCGCTGTTCGTCGTGATGGTGGTCGCCATTGTCAACAACACGGCCGCCGCGAAGTGGCAACCGCGTGAGAGCAATCGCCCCTGGCTGCTGTACTCGGGCGGGTTCATTCTCGCCCTCTTGACGATCTTGCAGTTGAGCGATCACCTGATCAAGACCTGAGGGGTCGATACTGGATCAGCCATTCGCCCTCTGGCAACGCTGTGACGCAGGCTCTGGCGTCGGCACTCATGAGATCCGACCACCGTGCGCTCGAGGCCCTTCGGGACGTGAACGACCGCGAACAAATCTCCGCAGCGCAACGAGTTCGTCACACATCGTTCGAAAGTGGTCAACCTTTCCCATCTAGGATCTCGAACGATGAGTGCTTCCCGGGAACTCGCTCATCTCGCCCACGTGGTGTTGACCTCGCACGGCCCAAAGGCGACCACCGCAGCATCAGCAGCCGTTGCTGCTCGAGCTGCAACGGCTGCCCGAGCTGGGTCCGCTGCTCGAGCTGGAAAGGCTGCGGGAACAACCTCTTCTCGATCGATCGCTGCCATCAAGGGGAAGGCAGGCGGCAAGACCAGCGGCAAGGCCGGCGGTAAGCCGCTAACTCGGAAGGTGGAACTCCGGTCCGGCGCCCTCGGCGAGGAGCGCCGCGCCTGGGGGGACCGCTCAGGGACCTTCGCCGCACCGGGACAGCGGTGGTCCGATGCACTCTCGGTGGCAGCTCCCCTGACTCTGGCCCGCTACTCGCCGATCGCCTCATCGATTGCAGGAGATGGAGCGTACCTCCGAGCGATGTTCGGTTCTTTGGCCTGGCTCCTCCCGGGCCTCTCCTTCGTCACGATGGCGTCCTTTGGAGTCGCAACAGATGGGTTTCGAACGCCACTCCCACTGTGGGCATTCTGTGCCGTGCTCTTCGCTGGCCTCTTCGATGCCGGCATCGGCTTCACCGCAACCATTGGAGCCCTCCTCGCATGCATCGCGCTGGGTTCATTCTTCAGCCTTGCCGGATTCACGATGGTGGTCATGCTCGCAGCCCTCTGGTGTGGCCTGCCGGTCATGGTCGGAAAGGTTCGGGTCTACCTCCGAGACGCCCCCAACGATGTTGCGTCGTGGTATCGACGGCTCGGCGATATCACGATTGGCTCACTCCTGTGTGGCTACCTCGGCTTCAAGTTCATCGGAATTCTGACTGGTCCGAACAACTCCTTTGCTGGGATCCACAGCAATGCGCACGACATTGGTTGGTGGCTGGTGTTCGCCACTGCGCTGAAGTACCTCATCACCACGGTGACGTCCCACGGTTATCCAGAACGGATGCAGACGTGCACGTCTGATGAGGTTCCCACCCGCAGTCGTCACGTGGAACTCTTTTCCCTCGTCGGCCGCGGCACTGCGGCGTTCGTGGTGTTCGTGGCATTCCTCGGCTTCAACTGGATGGTGCTCACCCTGCTTGCGCTCTACCTCATCGACGTCATTCTCCCCGATGTGATTAAGCCCACCGATGCCCACCCAGCAGTTCGATTCTTCGTCCCCCAAAACCTCGGGAAAATCTTCACGTTGACCTTGGTGAGCGCCTGCGCAACCATTGCCCTCAAGAGCCACGTCGACTCGACGTACCACCTCGTGATCGACGCGCTCTTCATCGTGATGGTGGTCGCCATCATCAACAATGCTGCTGCAGCTCGCTGGTCACCGAGGGAGCTCAATCGCCCATCGATCCTCTACATCGGAGGGTTCGCACTCGCGGCGCTCACGATCCTGCAGTTGAGTGACCACCTCATCAAGGCCTGATTTGGTCCTGGAGCCGAGCCTCAGAATCCTCGGAGTTGGGCTTCGAGCAACGCCACGGTGTCGAGATCCCCACGCCGCTCGAGCACCTCTCCACTCCGACCCGCCGCCCACTGGAGCAGGGCGTCTGCCGATCCACTGACCGACGCCTGTGAGGGCGTCGTCTCGGTTCCCACGCCGAGACCATCGCTGCCGAGGGTGATCCTCCACTGTGCAGCACCTGTTGCGACCGTGATGGTCTGACCAGACCATTTCGAGCGGTCGCCCGAGGTTGACCATGGTGCGGTGGCGAACCACAGCAACTCATCAATGCCATCATCGGCGAGTGCAGCATCAACGGGTGTCCGTTCACCGACGGCTCGCTCCGCATCGGTCCGGTGGACGGCGGTTTCGAGGGCCATCCGGCGCCACCAGAAACCAACGGTTTGATCGTCACTCATGAAGGTTGGCGCAACCTCGTCCACCTCGCGGCGCTCCAACGATTCCATGAGTTCCCGTGCTGCGCGACCGAGTCGCTCGGGATCAGCGCGCCGGGGCTCTTGGAACGCAGCAGTGTCGGCACGAGAGGGGAACTTGCCCATCTCGAGGAGCAGGATCTTGTGCTCGTAGACCCCGGCGAGGTGATCGACGAGGTCCGCCACGGTCCACCCAGGACAGGTGGGCACGAGCGCTTCGAGATGATCCTCCCCCACAGCAATGCATCGTTCGAGGTCCCGCGTCCACAGGGCTCGATACTGCGCTGCAGTGAGTCGAGTCGAGATGGTCATGCAGGTGAGCCGTCGACGATATCGACCGGAGAAATTGCCATCGGTGACGACGCCAAGAAGGTGCTGAACTCCTCGACAGGGAACCCAATCGCTCGGAGTTGCGCTGCCGAACGTCGCCCCGTCACGGATCGGAAGAGCTCAAACTCGTCAATCGGCAATGCCCGAATCTGCTCGACCAATTGGGGGTTCACTCTCTGGAGCCCACCGAGGAGGTAGGCCGTCGCCATGGGGATCGATGGCGCGTCTTGCGCTCCGAACACCCCAATTGCCAAGCGGAGGTCATGCTCGTGGGCTGCTTGGTCCATCACGATCTGGAGGTTGACCGGTGCGGGAATCACCGCCATGACAGGGTCGAAGGACGCGGCCGTGCCTTCGAACAGGTCGGCGAGATGAGCGACCGAATCGCCAGCATGGCGCTCCACTTGGGCCGCAGTCCATGCGTCCGATCCAGCTCCATCAAGGCGACCATTGACGATGTCGTCGATGGTCCCAACAAGATGGCAGACCAGTTGCTGCACGGTCCACGCTGGGCATGACGGGACGATGATGGTCTCCTGGCCCGGTGCAATCGACCGCAGAAGGTCAACCGTGCGTTCACGAATGCCTTGGTAGGCAGTGAGGACTTCGGCGGCGTCAAAGGTGGTGGTCATGGCGCAATCGTAGAGTCTCGGTGGTGACCGCGCTCGGCCAAAGTGCGACAATGGCGCAGTGTGTGGTCGGCTCATGCTCACAACTTCCCCGGCGTCAGTGGCCCGTTTCGTCGACGCCACTCTCGGAATGGCCTACGTCGATCTGCCGTTTCAGCCGAGTTGGAACGTGCCACCGACTCGAGGAATTCCCGGCCTCCTCGATGCCCCGAATGGGTCAGGAAGGGTGTTGTCGCAATTTCGCTGGGGTCTCCTCCCCCACTGGGCCAAGGACCGTTCCTTCTCGTCGAGGACGATCAACGCTCGAGTGGAGACCGTCGCGGAGAAAGCCTCGTACCGGGCCGCCTTCACGACCCGACACCTCATCATCCCTGTTGACGGGTACTACGAGTGGACGACACGGGGACCGGAACTCAAGCAACCCCACCTCATCACCCGCACCGACGACCAGCCCTTGCTCTTGGCTGGGCTCTGGGAGGAGTGGCGAGATCCGGCCCAACCCGACAGTGGCGTGGTTCGCTCAGCCACCATCTTGACCCGTGAGGCCAATGCCGACGTCGCCCACCTGCACGACCGCATGCCGGTGGTCGTCGAGCCCGAGTCCATTGACCTGTGGTTGACCTCGCTCGGCGAGGACGCACGACCAGCCCTCGACCAACTCCTCTCGGCATCGCTCGGCGTCTTGGGTCATCGTCCAGTCGACCGAGCGGTGGGGTCGGTTCGCAACGACGGGCCGCACCTCATTCAGCCCGGCGACTAAGGCGTGCTCCACCGGGAGGGTGGAGCGCACCTCTACTACGCTCAGGCGAAACGAGGAGGAATGATGTCCACTGCCCCACTTGAAGGCCTGCGAATCATCGAGTGCTCGGCGCTCGGACCCGCGGAGATCACCAACACCCTGATCGACCTCGGCGCCGAGGTCATCAAAGTCGAACCGCCCCAGGGGGACTACGGCCGCCAGATGACGTGGCCCATCATCAACGGGGTCTCGCTCCTCCACCTCCACGCCAACCGTGGGAAGCAGTCCATCACCTTGGATCTGCGCACCGAAGAAGGCCGAGCGATCTTCAAAGAACTGGTCGGCACCGCAGAAGTGGTGATCGAAGCCATGCGGCCCGGAGGATTGGCCAAGCGTGGCATTGGCTACGAGGACCTCCTCGCCATCAACCCAAGCCTCGTGTTCTGCTGCATTTCCGGGTACGGCATGACCGGGCCGTATCGAGACCTGCCCAGCCACGGCATCGCGTACGACGTCTGGGCCGGCCTCGTCAACGTCGCCACCGACGAGGAGGGATTCACCTACCTCCCCGAGCATCCCTCGACCGGTATCCACGCCGGACCGCTCTTCGGCGCGCTCGGCATCTTGGCGGCGGTCATTCGCGCCCGGAGGAGCGGTGAGCCGTCCTACATCGACATCGCCCAGAGTGATGCCTCAGCAGCCATGGACTGGCTGCGCTCAGAGACCTGGAAGGCCTATGAGCGCCCCGAGTCCGAAGTCACTGGGAACAAGGCTGACAACTACGAACGGCGCGCTCCGGGAACTGCTGGCATGAAAGAAGGCGTCCGCTACCAGGTCTACGAGGCATCTGACGGCAAGCACGTGCTGTTCATGGCCTCTGAGCAAGAGTTCTGGAAGAACTTCTGTGCGGGCGTGGGCCGCACCGATCTCTTCGAGCGTTGGCCCGGGTCGAAGTACGCCGATCACGCCCGTGGCAACCGGGAACTCCAAGCAGAGCTCAAGCGCATCTTCGCCACCAAGACCGCAGTCGAGTGGCTGGACTTCGCCAATGCGCACAACACCGCAATCGCTCCCGTCAACACACCGAGGACCTTGCTCGATGACCCCCAGTTCCAGGATCGTTTCCCGTTGATTCCCGCCGAGCGACTCGGTGCTGATCAGATCCCTGCGCCGCTCAAGTTCGTCGGCGAGACCCTGCCGGTTCCCGAGATGGCGCCAACGGTTGGCCAGCACAACCGAGAAGTGCTCGCGCACTTACTCGGGTGGGACGACGCCCAGATCGACGCAGCGATCGCCAGCGGAGCGCTCGGATGACCACTCCCGATCGCTTCGGCGATCGACCCGGAACCGCCCTCGTCACCGGGGGCACCGGAGGGATCGGCAGCGCTATCGTCCGGCAACTCGCCCGAGAGGGTGCTTCGGTGACCTTTACCTACCGGTCCGGAGCCGAACGAGCACTTGCCCTCGTGGAGGAGCTGAGCGATGAAGGGTGGCGGGTCGACGCCGTCCAACTCGACCTCACCGTTGCGCAGGATTGCACCGCGGTGATCGCCGTGGTTGGCGCCCATCGTGGTGGGCTCCACACGCTGGTCCACGCTGCTGGCCCGCACATTCCCCAGCAGCACCTCTCCACCATTGCTCCC
>Ga0007816_1000617_pt1 | contig 10359 bp, 8 predicted proteins | sample CryBogCBE27Jul09_FD_71213 | JGI IMG/M metagenome (GOLD analysis project Ga0007816, IMG submission 71213) | Freshwater microbial communities from Crystal Bog, Wisconsin, USA - CBE27Jul09 | ecosystem: Environmental > Aquatic > Freshwater > Lake | place: Crystal Bog, Wisconsin, USA | collected...
CTACGGCCCATACATGATGCATGGCGCCGATTCACGAACACTCACATCCGAAGATCAGCTCTTCTCCATCACGCTTGAAGAAGCAATCGAGATTTACAAACAACCGAAAGTTCGCCGCCGCGGTGTTGCAAAGCCACCACTCAAAGACCTCGGCGTTGATCCAGCATCACAGCGCCCGGTTCTCGTGAAAGACGGCCGCTTCGGTATCTACATCACCGATGGCGAGACCAACGCGACGCTTCGTCGCGGTGACACCGTGGAATTCCTAACCCTAGAACGTGGCCTAGAACTGCTCGCCGGCCGCCGCGCCTGGGAGGCCGAGAACGGTGGAGCCACACGCACCAAGAAGACCGCTAAGCGGGCCAAAAAGAGCGCCCCTACGCTGACTACAAAGACTGTAAAGGCCACCGGCGCCCCAAAGACCAAGAAGAAGGCGGCCACAGGCAAAGGCAAGGCCACCAAAGAGGCCACCCCAGCCACCCTCTAGGCTTGCCGCATGTCCCAGGCTCTTCCGTATCCAAGCGCGCCAGCGCAGTCGGAATCCCGCAGCGTCTTAGCAATCCCGGCCTTTCGTCGCCTCTGGCAATCGATGGCCTTCTCCTCATTTGGCGACTGGCTCGGCCTTTTGGCGACCACGGCGCTCGCTCAAGAGCTATCTGGCGGCAACTACAAAAAAGCTAACTTTGCAATCGCAGGTGTATTTATCGTTCGCTTGCTGCCGGCAGTTCTATTAGGACCGATTGCAGGGGTAATCGCGGACCGGTTTGATCGCCGCCGCTTAATGATTGTTTGCGACATTCTCCGCTTTGGCCTCTACCTTTCGATTCCGCTCGTTGGTAATTATTTCTGGCTCTACACCGCGACTGTTTTGGTCGAGTCTGTAACTCTTTTCTGGTCACCCGCTAAAGAAGCATCGGTACCCAACCTTGTTCCGAAGAACAAGCTCGAATCCGCCAATCAAGTCACTCTCTTTGCAAGCTATGGAACGGCTCCAATTGCCGCAATAATCTTTTCCCTGCTAGCTCTTCTTGCTGGTTCGCTGAGTAAGGTCTTTTCACATCGTTTTGCATCCACCGCAGACCTTGGTTTATATATTGATGCGATTTCGTTCCTCTATACCGCCTATGTCGTTTACCGAATGAGTGAAATTCCTAAAGGAGCTTCTAGTTCGGCAGCCGTCAATCAAAATATCGGAAAGTCACTCCTCGAAGGATTCCGATCTGTTAATGAATCTAAAGTTATCCGCGGACTTATATTCGGAATGCTCGGTGCATTCTTCGCTGCAGGTGCCGTCATTGGGTTGGCACGAACTTTTGTTGGAGAACTGAAAGCGGGCGATGCCGCATACGGCGTTCTCTTTGGTGCAATCTTTACTGGACTTGCCTTAGGAATTTCGCTCGGGCCAAAAATATTTGGTCAGTTCTCCCGTCGCCGACAATTTGGTGCGGCACTCGCAATCTCTAGCTTCTTCCTTATTCTCCTCTCATTGATCAACAACCTCGTTGTTGCACTCATCCTGACCGTACTTCTTGGCGCATTTGCTGGTGTTTCATGGGTTTCTGGCTTCACGATGTTGGGGATGGAAGTCGAAGACGAAGTCCGAGGCCGTACCTTTGCCTTTGTTCAGTCACTTATTCGTATTGCCTTGGTTTTAGTTCTTGCAATTGCTCCGGTTATTGCTGGCGCGATTGGCCAACATCACTTCCACATCCGCCACATCGTTCTTACCTACAACGGCGCTGCTTTCACGATGCTTGGCGCAGGTGTTATTGGCCTAGTTGTAGGAATAATTTCATACAAGCAAATGCGTGACCGCCCAACTGTTTCGCTCTGGTCCGATATTCGCTCCGCTTTTCGTGGTGAACTTGGCGGCACCGCCGAATCAACACATAGTGGCATTTTCATTTCATTCGAAGGCGGCGAAGGTTCGGGAAAATCAACCCAGACGACGCTCCTCAAAGAGTATTTAGAAAAAAACGGCGAGACCGTTCTTCTTACCCGAGAACCAGGCGGAACGCCTCTTGGAAACCAACTCCGTAAGATTTTGCTCGACAACGCCACTGGTGCCATCAGCCCTCGCGCCGAAGCGCTTATGTATGCGGCAGATCGCGCCCACCATGTTTATGCGTTAATTCGCCCCGCGCTCGAACGTGGCGAAGTGGTCATTACTGATCGTTACTTTGATTCTTCTATTGCGTATCAAGGTGCAGGACGTGTTTTACAACCAGCCGAAGTAGCTCGCATCTCTCGCTGGGCGACCGAGTCCCTCACACCAGTTCTGACAGTTATTCTCGACGTGCCAGCATCGGTGGGCTTGGGCCGATTGCAGTCACAAGATCGACTGGAGTCAGAACCTTTGGCCTTCCATGAGCGCGTCCGCCAAGAGTTCCTCAACCTCGCCAATACCAACCCTGATCGCTTCTTTGTTGTGGATGCAACGCAATCCAAAGAGGCCATTCATGAGCAGATTATTGAGCGAGTCGGTCATATTTCTAAGCTCAAGGTAAATAAGAAGAGCAAGAGCTAAGAATGTCAGTTTTTGATGAATTGATAGACCAAGAGAGCGTTATTGAAACCCTGAGGAGCGCTGTAGCCGCGTCTAAGAATGACTCCCCTGAATCGCAAGAGATGACCCATGCATGGCTATTTACTGGGCCTCCCGGATCAGGGCGCTCTAATGCTGCAATTGCTTTTGCCGCTGCGCTTGTTTGTGTAGAAGGCGGCTGTGGCACCTGCGTGGATTGCGTCACGGTGAAAAACGGCACACATGCAGATGTTGAAGTAATGAGCACCGAAGGGCTCTCTATCAAGATTGATGAGATTCGGGAGCTGGTTTTTCGCGCATCGTGGTCGCCCTCGGTGGCGAATTATCGTGTTGTGGTTATGGAAGATGCAGATCGATTGACGGAATCCGCCGCCAACGCACTTCTTAAAGCGATTGAAGAACCCAATCAACAAACTGTCTGGCTCTTATGTGCACCATCGACCACCGACGTACTCCCAACAATTCGCAGTCGTACACGTTCCCTCCTTCTTCGCACCCCATCTGTTACCGCAGTAGCAGACTTGCTTACACGAGAAGGCATCTCGCCACGCATGGCTCGATTTGCTTCATCGGCATCTCAAGGGCATATCGGACGTGCTCGATATTTGGCTACCCATGAGTCTGCTCGCAGCTCTCGTGAAGATATTTTGAAATCAATCGCATCTGTCCGTGACATTGCCTCTGCATTCACTGCCGCACAAACATTGGTTGATTCCGCAAAAGCAGAAGCCGAGTCCGAGGCCGAAATTCGAAACGAGCGAGAAATTCAAGCCATGAAAGATGCTTGGGGGACTCAAACAACCAAAATCTCGTCGAGCAATACCAAAGCCATCAAAGAATTAGAAAAAGAACAGAAGTCGAGAACTACCCGAATGGTTCGCGACTATCTCGACAGAGCGCTGCTAGATATAGCCACTTTGTATCGCGATATCTTAATAACCCAATCCGGCGAGACAGGTGAGCTCATTAACAAGGACATGACTCAAGTAATTATTGACCTTTCCGCTCGACATGATTCAGTGGCGACCGTCGCCAAATTGCAGGCAATCATGGCAGGTCGGGAGACTTTGGCTCGAAATGCCGCCCCGTTGCTCACGGTCGAAGGACTCATGCTCCAACTGAAGTAGAAGTTGGTCAAAAGCACCCCTTGGAATACGGCATTATTTCCCCATGCGCTTAGACCACGTCTCATACGTCGCTTCTCATGATCAACTCTCGGATACCGTGCAACGAATCGGTTCACTAATTAGCACCGCGTTCGTTGATGGTGGGATTCATCCCCGATTCGGCACCCGAAACTTCACTGCACCGCTATTGAATGGTCAATACGTTGAAGTTGTTTGCGCACTCGATCATCCAGCAGCCGAACAGACAGCTTTTGGTCAGGCAGTTTCCAAAAAAGCAGCAGAAGGTGGCGGTTGGTTGACGTGGGTTTTTTCCACGGAAGATCTCGCACCAATCGAGGCAGCAATCGGTCGCCCAGCGATAGAGGGACACCGCCGCAGACCCGATGGAACTGACTTAAAGTGGAAGCAGGTTGGCGTCAAAGAATTATTGACTGACCCTGATTTACCGTTTTTTATTCAATGGGAAGATGGGCACCACCCAAGCCAAGTAGGCACGGCTACTTCATTAATTCAGGAAATCACATTCGCAAATAGTGATCCACTTTCACGATCATCATTTAAAGATCAAGTTCTCTCTGCCTTAGCGTCAACAGATATCGACGTGAAGGTTGCAAAAGTAGATGATGAATCTGGTATCACTTCAGTGACCTTCGAAACCAAAACAGGTTCTGTTCAGATTTCTTAGTTCATGAAAAACGATTTCCGAGTAGTACTTTCAGGAGGACTCGGGAATCAACTTTTCCAAATCACTGCCGGTATCCATGCAGCGAAACAAAACGGAATGAGCGTAAATTTTGTTTCGGCTCCCACCAAGTTCTCAAAATATACACACGAAGATGAGATTCGTGACTTAGTTAACCTACCTATATCCGCGTGGTCGAGAAGTGCGAATCAACGATCGAGTATTGAATTCCGAGCAAAGCGCAAAATGGCCACAAGCTCAAGCCAAGCATCAAGATTGCTAAAAATAAGTGCGCCACAACAAATCGGTTACTCCACCGATCTCACCGAAATTAATTCGGGTTGGACAATGACTGGTTACTATCAAAGCTATCGATATTTAACCAACGTAATTTCAGATGTAAGGCAGATCATTAAGAATCCTTTAAGCTCAAATTGGGCTATGGATATGGCTATTTTTATTTCTAATGAAGACTTCACTTCAGTACACATCCGCCGAGGAGACTATGAAAAGTTATCTGACAGATTTGGTTTACTAGATTTTGAGTACTACGAATCCGCCATGAGGACAATCAATTCCAAAACGGGAAAAAACAAATTTCTTGTATTTTCTGACGACATTCAAGCTTCGAAAAGACTCCTAGCGAAGTCACAATATGAAATTGATTTCGTCGAACCACCGGCGGGAGCCCCCTCTCGAGAATCTCTTGGTTTGATGTGGTTGTGCGGCAATCACATCATCGCTAACTCTTCGTTTTCGTGGTGGGGAGCGGCGCTGGCCACGGAAGATGGTTTAACGATTGCTCCGACCCAATGGATGAAGAATGGAGAACAAATTAGAGATCTACTCCCTGGAGAATGGGTTCAGGTAGATTCGCGCTGGGTTAACTAATTGCTTCTGAATCGCCTTCTTTTCCTCAAATAATAAAATTGAATCGTTAATTCAACTAAATTCATTGAGAAAAATATTGACAGTAAAAATTTAAGCCGAAACGCTAGGTTAAGTTTTACGCCCTGCAACCCAGCTGCCCTTCGCACGTTTCTATAAAGCAAGATTTTTCTCGTGAATTCCAAGTTTTTTCCACGATAAATCTTCAAGGTCTCTAACAGTTCATTTCTTCTTTCTGCCGTAATAGGTGAAAAAGGCAAGCTTTGTCGAATTTCAGAAGTTTTTAGCTCAATAGCAGAACGGCGATTGGCGGAGAAGCTTGAACTACTAAGAGTGTGGTGCATCAATACCTCGGGGACTGAAATCAAATCTCCAACATTCTTTAAACGCATCCACAATCCAAAATCTTCTGTCGGATAGTCGCCGAGTGAGTATCCGCCCACTTTTCGCAAGGCATCCACGCGAATTGCGGAACTAGAATTCGCGGTTTGCTGAGATCGAACCAATGAGTATTCAGTAGCTTCGGGGGTAATTGGTGAAGGAATAACCCCGGCGTAGACATTTCCGTTAAGAAAGAAGTCGTAGTCGGAGAAAATTGCCACAGCGGTTGGAGTTCGTGCGACTAATAATTTCTCAACGCGGTTGGGTTCGTACCTATCGTCAACGTCGTAACGAATTATCCAGTGTTGACGTGCGGCCGCTACTCCTAGATTTAAGGCGTTGATGATGCCAACCCCTGCAGTTTCTAAAATTTCGACTCTCACTGCTTCCACCGTAAAATCTTTTAGAATGTCTGGCGTTCCATCGGTGGATCCATCATTTACAAGAATAATTTGATCGCCCGCAATTGAGTTAGTGGCTATGTCGAAGAGGGAATTTGGCAAATATGCCTCACCGTTCTTGATTGACATGAGGTGCGTTACGTTTGGGCGTTTCTCAGGTTTGGATTGAGTCTGGTTACTCGTCGTCACCCCTGTAGAATAGTCACCATGAGCGAGCAAACTAAGAAAGCGGGCATGTTTAGCTCCTCAAAATCCTTTCAACTAATCAAAGAAATATTCAAAATATTCCCTGCCTCAGACAGAGTGAAGATTTGGGTAGTTATTGCCATCCAAATTTTCCTTAGCTTCCTAGACCTCGCAGGCATTGCTGTGATTGGTGTTCTTGGCGCACTTGCCGTTACTGGAATTGAGTCGCGTCAACCCGGGAATCGTGTTCATGCGGTTCTAAAGCTGCTGCATCTCACAGGGCATGCCTTTCAAACCCAGGTGGGTATTCTTGGCGGAATTGCGACGCTATTACTGATTGCCCGCACAGTATTTTCGATTTCACTAACAAAACGAACTCTTCTTTTTATGAGCCGTCGCTCTGCCCTCATATCGGCGGAACTCTTAACCTCACTCTTCTCTCGATCAATCGTCGATCTTCAGCGATATACACAACAGGAAATTCTCTACGCAACAACTTTAGGTGTTCAGAATTTGACATTAGGAGTGGTTGGCACTGGAGTCACCATCATTTCTGACTTGTCTCTCCTGCTCATTCTTGCTGCAGGATTACTTATCGTCGACCCAACTATCGCAATTTTTGGCTTTGGTGTTTTTTCATTGCTCGGATACGGCCTATATTATTTTATGAAGCGCAAGGCATTTTCTATTGGAAGAGATGAAGTCGAGTATGGCGTTAAGAGCAATCAAAAAATTATTGAGTTTCTGAGCACATACCGCGAGGCAATAGTAAAAAATCGAAGAGAAAGTTACACGCAAGAGATTGCAGAACTTCGTTACAAGCTCGCTGATGTGATGGCTGAGAAAAACTTTATGCCCAATGTTAGTAAATATATGGTGGAGACGACCGTAGTTTTGGGGGGCCTTGCGATAGGTGCAGTTCAGTTCGCGTTCCAAGATGCAACTCATGCTGTTGCGAGCCTTTCGGTGTTCTTAGCGGCAGGCACGCGTATAGCTCCAGCTGTGCTACGTATCCAGCAAGGCGCCATACAAATGCGAAATAGTTTGGGGTCCTCTACAACTACTCTCAAAATGATTCACGAGCACACGGGCAGATCTAATCAGTTCGACCTTCCTGTAAATCCAGATTTTGTTTACGATGGATTTTCCGCAGAAGTGCTTATAGAAAACATTTCTTTTAGGTATCCGGACGCGGAAGCGGACGCTCTATCTGATTTAAGTCTGACCGTCCCGAGTGGAGAAATCCTCGCGATTGTGGGCCCCTCAGGAGCAGGAAAAAGTACGTTAGTCGACCTTCTGCTTGGAATATTTCCACCAGACAAAGGTAAAGTCTTAATTTCTGGTTACTCTCCACTCGATACCTATAGTAAGTGGCCCGGCGCTACCGCGTATGTTCCGCAGAATATTTCAATCACCATGGGCTCGATTCGTGAAAATATTGCCCTCGGTATGGATCCGAGCGACTTCCCTGATGATCTGTACTGGGACGCTCTTAACCGAGCACAATTATCTTCGTTCGTCCGAGATTTACCCGATGGTCTAGACACTTTTGTTGGTGATCAAGGCACTCAACTTAGTGGCGGACAACGCCAAAGGTTAGGTATAGCTCGGGCTCTATTTACGAAGCCCCGCTTGCTCGTTCTTGACGAAGCAACTAGCGCACTAGATGTAGAAACTGAGGCAGCGATAGCCAGTGTGATTCAATCACTTAGCGGCCACACAACAGTAATCACCATCGCCCACCGGCTCTCCTCTGTTCGAAATTCAAACAGGATTGTGTATATAGATAAAGCGAAAATGGTTGCAGCCGGCTCATTCGAAGACCTTCGCAGTCAGGTACCCGATTTTGACCGTCAGGCTGATTTGATGGGGTTGTAAAGCTCTTTGTATAGATTTATGTGGTTTTGAACAAAAAGTTCACGAGAAAATTCAGCGGAAACTAATTCTCGCGCATTGTGACCTACAGTACGAAGAAGGTCTTCCCTGGATAATATCTCAGACAATTTTTCAGCAAACTCATGTGCATTCAGTGAAGTGAGGAACCCTGTCTTTCCATCTTGGATAAATTCTGAAACCCCACCGACGTCTGTTGCTAACGTCGGCACCTCCTGAGTGGCAGCTTCGAGAATTACCATTCCCATGCCCTCATTGTTACTCGTTAAGAGCAGTAAATCTGCGGCCGAAAGATACGAAAAAATGTCATCGCTCCAACCAACAAAATCAACGTTTAGCTCATTTTCAACTGCGAAAACCTTACATTCGTTAAGTAAATCGCCGTCACCAACCATAATTAAGCGAACACTTCTGAAATGAAATTCTCGAAGTCGAGACACGGCCTTTAGAGCAAGCGCAGGATTTTTTACAGGCGCAAAACGACCGATCCATAGTAGAACTTTTTCATCAGGAACAATTTTCATTTTTTGCTTAGCAATTCTTCTATCGTGCTTCGGTTCAATAGCCACTCCTAAGCGAATTTTTCGCCATTGTTTTTGTTGACCGATTCCAACATCGCGAAGATCTCTTTCGACTGCAGATGTAATTGCAATTAGTACATTGGTTAGCTTGGCTAAATACCTTTCAAGAACCACAACCGCACGTGTGATAGTTTTTGGGAAATATCCATACAAAACGTGACCGTGGTAGGTATGAACTATCTTCGCCCGCGGAGCGGCTACCCGTGCGGCTATGCGACCCAATACGCCTGCCTTTGAAAGGTGAGTATGGACAATATCCGGTTGTATTTTTTTAAGTAATTTGATCAAAGAGATAAGCCCCGAGATATCCTTTAGCGGCAAAATTGATCGTTGAACGGCTGATAGATAATGTACATCTCCATTGACACGGTGGGACGCCAGATAATCAATCTCATTTGGAAGACAAACACCCGTAATCAAACTGTGCTCAAACTCATCGGGATTTAGTCCATCGATTAAGTCTCGAAGCAGCACCGCGGGACCGCCGACGTTCATACGGGAGATGATTGATACAACTTTGATCGGCATAAGCAAATCTTAGTTATGATTCGACCAGAAGTACTCGCCTCGGTGGCTCAGTGGTAGAGCAGCCCACTCGTAATGGGCAGGTCGCCGGTTCAATCCCGGCCCGAGGCTCGTCGAAGGGCTATTAGCTGAGCAGTTGTTGCCACTTGCTCAGAAAACTTTCCGAAATATTGGCAGTAGCGGGGCTCCCATAGCTCGAAATTAGAACCTCAAATTGTTCTCGAAGGCGACTTGGCAATATGTGGTCAGAGATTATTAATTCTTTGACCGCGTTCAAAATCTCATCTTCATCATTGTCGCGCCAAAAAAGGCGATTATTAGATTTACTGACCGGCCAACCATCAGACCACGCAGACCCATCTACCAACATCTCTTTGAAAGTTAAAACTTGACCATCTGAATCTGCAACCAGTTTTGGGACCATGAGGGAATTAGGAAAATAGGACGTTCGTCCTAAACTTGGTGCATTTGTCATTATGACTCGTTTGCCAAATGTCGGTGGCACGCAAATCGGCCCCGAGTTGGTGCCCAAGAGAAATTCGCATTCAGCTAGAAAGTACGTGTCCAATCTCGGTTCTCTGAGTGGGTCATTGGCATAATCGTAAAGCCCAGCAATGGCTGGCAAATCTTCCGCGTGGGGCTCACCTATTCGAACGACTGTATAACCACTATCTATAAGGAATCTAATTGATTTTAGGTATGATTGAATATGCGCGTTTCTCCCGTAAGACGAACCATTCATAAGTCCTAGCGCAAAATGATTTGAACTTCGCACATGTAACGCTACAAATTGGCCTCCCTCCTTGAAGGATTGCGATCGCGAAGCAAGGAATCTATTCCCATGCAGTTTATCCTCATCCGAAAGAACGAGTAGCGGACCCTTGCCAGATTGTTCCCATTCGCGAATGATTGAATTATGAGCTTCATAAAGCGAATAAGATTTACCTCTGAAATTGAGCGATGATACATTTTCAAAAAATGGCCACATTTCTCTTTCAATAACGGGACTTAAATTAGAGTCAATGCCAAGTTTCGGAAAATATTTTTCCCAGTAACTCAGATAATGTGGATTTGCTTGACTGTCAGCTGTGATGTAAAACCGCAAAGTATTTCCCGACAACTCGTTAGCCATTTGACGGAGCGATAGACA
>Ga0007816_1000629_pt1 | contig 10260 bp, 7 predicted proteins | sample CryBogCBE27Jul09_FD_71213 | JGI IMG/M metagenome (GOLD analysis project Ga0007816, IMG submission 71213) | Freshwater microbial communities from Crystal Bog, Wisconsin, USA - CBE27Jul09 | ecosystem: Environmental > Aquatic > Freshwater > Lake | place: Crystal Bog, Wisconsin, USA | collected...
CTGGTGAAATCAGCTTGCTGGAAAGTCTGGTAAATCTGGGTCCAGTCTTGGTTTACCAGTAAGTTAGTCTGACGTGTAGTTGTTGACATCTAAATACATCCGTTATTATGTATTTATTAATATCAAAATCTACGTAGTTAATTAGTAGGGACCTTTTGTAGTCAGACTGTTTGAATTGGTGTCAAAAGTCATGCTCATTTTGGTGACTTGATTAGTAGGAATAAACACTAGGTCTAATTCAATTTGAATGCCGTATTCCTGTGATGTGATGGTGATGTTATTCAATCCCAAGCGTGGATCATAACCAACAATTTGTTTAACATCGTTGACAATTAGGTCGTTAACGCTGTCTGACAAAGGCTCAAACATTAGACTCCAAATGAGACTGCCAAAGTTTGGCTGCATGAGTTTTTCGCCTTTGCGTATACTGAAATGGTTTAACAGGTCTTGTTTAACTAGATCAAGGTCGCTGGCACGAAACTTCTTGCTGCGATTAATTGTGCTAAAGCCTTTGTAGATAATTGCCATAATGTATTTATTGTAGTTGGAAGCTCATTAGTTGTATGTGGACTGGATCAGACTTGCTGAACGATCCGCCCCAACGTAGACCATAGCTGGCCAAGTTAACTGTGCGCTGTACCAATGGCATTTGACCACTGTCAATACCCATTCCTTCAGTGTGTGCGCTGGTTTTCAGTGATGGAGTAGTAATACCGCCGGCTGTGGGATTGTTAGGACCCCCGCCTGCTGCATGCCAACGATCAATCAGTTGTTGTTGATCTGCTTGGCTTCTATACGAGCTGGAGATTGCAATTTTTGCACCCGTTTTAGTTTTAAACTCTTGTGCCATTTTGAGTACAGCATTTTTAAATTCGCCACTAAGTTGGTCAAAACGGTCTCTTGTACCTGTTCCTGAGCTGGCAAATGTAAACACATCGTCAGGATTGACCCCTGAAGTGTTTTCACCGCCAAGTCCAACTGTGGCTGCAACGCTGCTAACCGCACCACCTGCTGCCAATATGTCAATGGCATAGCGTCCGTGATTATAGTAGACTGCGCCGTCTTGTCCCAGTGCATCTGACACACTGCCCTTGTCTCTCCAGGTCTTGGCTGTTGCACTACTACGCATTTGATAAGCCACGAACATCATGCCCGCTGCGGTACAGACATCATCTGTAGGCATTATACCGCTGTTGGCAACTAGCTCTGTATAGTACTTGCCAAATGCTGCATACATGATAGAGTCTTGTAGTGCTGGACTACTGAAGAAATCATCTTGACTTTGCAGTCCATCTTTGCCTGTCCAGGCAACGGGCTTGCTCAGTGTGTTGGTTCCAAATTGCTTAATTGCATCAGGTTTGATATAGCCGTTGTCTGCTAGGAACTGTGCATCCATACCATATTTGCCAATGCGTGTGTAGTCTTTGCTCACATAGCTATAGTTAAACTCGCTGACAAAGTAGCCCAATTCTGCCATCATGGCCTTGGCCTGTGTGGTATTTAGATTAGGACTTGTAGCACCAAAGTTGCCTGGTGGTGCATAAGTTGTGGTTTTAGCCAAGAACTCTGCAGGACAGTTTGGAGGTACTATATTTTGTCCAGTAGCACTAGCAATGCCGGCATCTTTACTGGCTGCGCCGCTGGTAACGGCCTGTCCGTTGCCGCTGGTGATTGGATGTCCTGATCCATCTAGTATGGCTCCAGCAGGTGCTGCCGGTGCCGCTTGGCTTGATTCCCCTGCATTAGCCAAAGCCTGCTGAATGCCAGGTAGCCATTTTGCTGCTGCTGCACCAACCGAAGCACAAGTAATGCTGCCATCGGCTGCTTGTAGGCCCTTGTTAGACTGTGCCTGTTTGCTGCCCGCTGCGTTAATGATAAAGCTGTCAGGCTTGCCAACTGCTGCCGGCCAATAGATACACAAGTATAAATCTTGCAGTTTAGGAGTAGGTGCTTTTTGTGGCAACTGTTGTAGTTGGAAAAACTTCAATACCCAGTCCATTTGATCAGCACGGTTCAACTGACGCAGTGCATCTGTTGTGGTTCTCAAATCGCTTGCTGCTGCTTTACCAAACTGAATTAGTCCAGTATAGCCTAGACTGTTGGTAATTGCTGGGTCAAATGTTGCACCAGTTTCGTTGGCCATACAGGCCAAGAGATCCATATAGTTACAGTTGAGAGTGCTGGCAGTAGACTTGACTTTGGCCAAAAATGCTGCGTCAGTGGACCATGGCACAGGAGTACCGTTGACTTTACCATTGTCTGCTTTGTTGCCGTTAGGGGCAGGTAGACTGTAGCTGGCTGGTGCTGTAGGCGATCCTGCGGGAGGAGCACAAACACTAGAGCCCGCAGACTTGGTTAGTGGTGCTGCGGCGCCTGTGCGTGTCCAAGGTTCGTGACTTGGTAATATAGTTACAACGCTGTCAACGCTTTGTGGTACGCTGTTCCACAATTTAGTAACTTCACTATCGTATGTGGTATCAGCGAGTTTGTTCTTTTCCAATACTGGCATACTGATACTGTTACCGCCTGCGCCGCCATTGATGTCAATCGTAGCGCCACTGACAGTCATTGCGCCGCCGCTGCTGACAATCAGTTTGCCATCTGCACTCATGGTAAGTTGTCCAGCACCAATGTTGGTTTTTGTTCCGTATAACAAGAGACTTTCACTGCCGCCAATGTTGACTGCTGCGCTGTTTAAAGTAAATGCAGTGTCGCTGGCTATGTTGATTGAGCCACCGCTTTGAATGTTAATATCTTTGTCTGCGTGTAGGTTAAAGTTTCCTTCGCTGCGTACACTAAAGTCACCAAGAGTGTACATCTTAATACCATTGTCGTCAATTTCAATCCAGCTGGTACCATTTTTGTGAGCCACATACATGGTTGATTGATCATCATTCATTAAGATTTGATGACCGCCTGCTGTACGTAGTCGTATTAACTGATCAACACCGTTGACATCGCCGTCGTCCATAACAAATGTGTGTCCACCTTTGCGTGTAGGAACGCTGTATTGATCTGCTGTAATACCACCAGCATTTACTTTATCAGCATAACCTGGATCATCTGCTGGATCTTTAGTTAAGGCACGTCCGGGCGTTGATATACCAAACACATGGCTAGGAGTTTCACGTTGAGCGCTGCTGCTAATAGCACCGCGGATAGGGTCTCTGTCCAGCCCCTGTTTGAACAAAATGTTGGCTTGAAACTCGTGTATGGGTTTCTTGTTTGAATAGAATGTGCTGTTGACTGATCCGTCAATGTTTTCATTAAACTCAACAACAGGCAGCACCTGCGGCGGAACATGATTGTCGGGCAGCAAGCTGGGTTTGATATCAACACTGGCTGTTGACTTATCTATATTGGTACTAGAACCAATAGCAGGAGTCATCCAGTTACTGAGTGCGCCGCTTACACAGGCAAACCAAAATCCACGATCTGGGTCACCGTTGACAAATGTACACAAGACTTGGTTGCCAATGTCAGGCGGAGTCATCCACATGCCATAACTGTGTACAACTCCAGTAAAACTGTTGTTTAGACTTGTTGCAGGCTGAAACGTAGTTCCCATGTAGGGACTTGCATAGTTTACTGTGCGCCAGAACAAGGGGTTGGTTTCGTCACCGCCCATGTCAGGAATCCACACACGTAGTCTTCCGTCCCTAGCAGGACTAATATTGTCTTTGACAATGCCCAACATGGTAGCAGTATCAAATTTGACCCCGGGAATTGCGTCCCTATTATAGGCCTTTGATATTTTAGTGCCGTGTAGTTTATCTTGTGCCATTTATTATCCTGTATTATGCAAATGCGTTTTGAATTGGTACTGTGTTTCCGTCTGCGCTGGTTGCTTCGTCAACAGTCAGTGTTGGAGCCGTATCTGCAACTTCTGCATAACCTTGGTCTTCACGATCAGTTGATGGGCTAGTATCGCTTGGAGGTATAGGTAGTTGTCCCGCAAACAGGTTAGTGCCAACTGCTGCTTCAGGGGTTGGCAGTGTTTGTGCTTGTACAGGATCTGGATTAACTGGTTTATCAACATCAGCTGCCGACACTGCTGTATTGTCTTTTGGCTGGTTAGTTGCGTCTTGGTTACGCTGATTGTCTTTTGGTGCAGGATCTGCTGTGTTGCTCTTGTTAATGACTTCTTGTTTCTTAACACGATAGCAGTGCAGCACCTGTGTGAATTTACCGTTTTTAAATTCATTACTGACTGTGTTAATCTGATAGTATCCGCTGAACTCGCTGACTGTATATTTGTTTGAGCTGTCTAGATCGTACAGCCCAGTTTTGTCATTAAAGTCACTGGGAGTTCTGAATGTTACGTAGCAAAATATCTCGCTTTCGTCCATTTTGAGACTGCCGCTGTTGCCTACATATTTAGGGTCGTCGCCTACTGTTGACGGGTTGTACAGCAGATCGTCCTGCTTGATAAATTCAGGATCGCCAAGTATGGTTAGATCCAGTGTGATCATATCACCGCCAGCGCTGGTATATCTACTCTCTGCTGCGCTGGATGCGTTGTTTGCTCTACTGGTTCCGATGGCGCCGCCAGCTGTGGTTTGTGCTGTGCCTGATGTTCCTTTTTTAACAGTTTGATCTATTCTGCCTTTGTCGTCATCGTAGCTGGTTTTATCATTGTTGTTGGCTTCGTCAGTCTTTTGTGCCGGGCCAGTTGCCGCACTACCATTACCCCGGTCACCGTTGATCTGATTATAGTACAAGGTATTGAAGTCTAGCTCAAAGCTGAGTACAGCCTTGTTGTGCCCAGTGTAGGTATAGTTATAAGTCTTAACTGGATTTGGCGGAGCAGATTTCTTCATACGATCATCATCCTGTTGATGTACATCGTAACTGTTTATATAAAAAGTGATAATTCTACCCCATTCGTTGCGTTTGTGATCAAAGTCTTTTAGAATCACACTGGGGATAATTTTCCACATTTTTAATGGGGTATTGTTTGACGAAGATGATGGCTGTGAGCTTGATCTATTATCTGACGAAGCGTTTTGTGTTGACGAATCAACAGTTTGATCTTGCCACCATTGGCTATTGGTCAATGCCAAGTTGATGATATCATTGATTGAAGTGCCTGCGTCAAGACTGCGTATTGTAGTTTGAAAATCTGCTGTAGCTGCAGGTGCTGCATCTTTATTGTCACCTGTAGATTTAGCATTGGTTGCTGCATCAGTTTCTCCAACTTTGCGTGACGAATTTTTCTTGGGATCTACGATTGAAGAATTTGCGATCTCTGGATCTTGGAACACAAACTTTATTTCGTCAGCAACTTCAAAAGTGCCGCGCTTGACTTCAACTTGGTTCCAAGCATTATAGGCTGCTGCAAAACTTTTAGTTTTAATAGAAATTGGTGTAGTTGGTACTCCGGGATCTGTTGGGGTTACTTTTTCTGGAGTACGCACACCTGAGTTACCGTTAACTGCACTGTCTAGTTCGTTAGCGCCTGACTGGTCTCCTTCAGTAACTCTTTTATTTGCTGCTTCTTGTCTTGCCTGCGTATCGGCAGCGGCTGTTTTTATTTTTTCTTGTCGCTTGGTATCGTCGTTGTCTGCTGTCTTAACTGCTGCTGCGGAATCGGCATCAAGCTCGTAGGCAAAATATTCTGCAACTGTTTTAGCAGTAACTTCCATGCGAGTTTTAAGCGACTGGATAGTATCAAGGTTGGCTACAAAGTTAAATGGTATTGCTTCAATAGCATACTCAGATCCCTTGGTAGTAGCTTTGATTTTGAATGATATAAACTTGATTGGAAACCATTTGGTATGTGTTGATATCTCTGACAGTTTACCTGTGTCATCTGCGCCAAAGAAATTTAGCTCTAATAGATAGGGCATGTCAGTATAGTTTTTACCGTTCAGTGCTGTGTTGTTGACATTGATGATACGATCTAATAGAGTCATGCCATAGGGCTCAATGATGGTAAAATTCAAAGTAATGGCGTTAGTGCCGCGATTTGTAGCATTTTGACCAATGATAGTTTCTAATTTAAAGTCATCAAAGTAAAAATCAACATTAAACTCAGGGTCTCTAGTAGACTGATAACGAGCTGCACTACTGATCAAGGTCTGTGTTGGTGTAAAATCTTCTGGGTTTTGCACCAATGTATTGTAATCATCTTTGTTCAACACGTGAAGAGTCAAGCCGTAGGTATAGCTAGAGTAACTGTCTAAGATGTTCTCGTAGGGATCACTTTGGCTCTTGCCTACTCGCTGTCCCGGTACTGTTGGGGTTGGTGCGCCAACTACTAGAGGAGCAGGTGCAGTACTGACATCAGACGCACTTGGCACATACTGAGCAAAGAGGTTTGTGCCCACTGCTGGCACAGGGCTTTCGCTGGCGTCGTTGTTGTCTGTTTGGTTAGCTGCTTCTTCACTGGTTACAGGGTCATCGGGATTACCGCTGTCTGTGCCAGTGTTTTGTGAGGCTGCGTCAGTGTTAGTGGCGGCTGCATCGCCGGCGGTTTGGCTCGATGCTTGATTCTCTCGCTGCTGTGTGTCTACTAAATCTTGATTGGCAGCGCCCAAATTAGCCTGTGCCGAATCTAGATTGCTTTGGGCTGCTGTAATGCGTGATTTTTGATTATCTGCTTGAGTCTGATAGTTGGCCGCGCTTTCTAATGCAGCTTGTTGCTCTGGTGATCCATCGGGCAGCCCTGCGGCTTTGTCTTTTAATGTATTTGCTTTGTTTTGAAAAACAGTTTGCACATTCTGTTGTGCAGTCAAATCTTTTTGGGCCGAAGCAACTACACCTTCGTATATCTGAACTACTTTTTTAGCTTCTTCAACTGATGCTGCCATTTGTTAGAGTCCCAAGTTGTCTACTAGAGTTGTTTTCTTAGGTATCATGATAACTACCCCTGCACGAAAATCAAAGATAGGATCATCAATTACATTGGGATTGCGGCCACGAAATACCCACCATAAACTACTATCGCCGTACAAGTCATAGGCCAAGAGGTCTGGACGATATTCATAAATTTTGTCAATTTGATAAGTTACATCATCTACCTGTTGGCTAATTGGACGATTGACCATGATGTCAAGAAACTTGCCGTTACCAAAAGTATTTGTAGTAAAGTAAGGACTGGTCTTGGCGTAGCTGGCTGTCATATGAAACTTCCTTTGCCATTAAGCAAGTGCCCTTGGCTGAACTGCTGTAGTGTCATGTTGTCGTGTACATTTTTTCTACTGTAGACTGGCTGTAGTGTAACTGATATTTGACTGGTTGTTGGTAATCGTGCTATCTGCTGACTTGCTGTAGAAATAACGCCTGAGCCAACATCTTGACTTGGAGATTCGCCTGTGTAGTAAAATTCTACGTAGTCAACATCTGCAGGCATTGTGTGTTGGAAGCTGGTAATCACGCAGGGAACGTTGGGGAAATAAAAATCGCCATAACCGTTGAGAGAAACGATAGGAGGAGGATTACCTGCCAGTGTATCGTTACCAAAGAACATTTTTGTACAGGTTCTAAAAAAGTAGATCGCTGCCAAGAGATAAATTGCATCATCGTGATTTTGTACAGTAAAGTCGCCACTGATGGTAATGGCTGCAACATCGCTGCCTTCGTAGAAATAGTTTTTGTAATTGCTGTGTGTCAATGCTTGTTCTGCATAGCGAGCATTGTGTGTTACACTAACACTGGGAGTATAAGGGAACACAACACCGTTGGTTTTGTTCAACAGGGGAGCAAACATCTTGTTGCCAGCGAAAGGGCTCCAATCTAATAGTCCAACACGTATACGCCAATCTTTCTTGATTGGGTTAACTGGATCTGAGGACGAAGTATCGGGCCCTGAGTCAGTAATGATGTTGATACCTGGTGCTGCACTTCTGTTGAACAAGGAAGACAGTCCGCCAGGCAGTAGTCCAGAAATTTTATTTCTTATACCAGCTGGATCTACTAGATTTAATAGTGTGTCAGTGATACCTGAGCCGCCCGGAGATCCGCCGGTAACGCCGCCGTTGCTGGGAGTTGGGTTAAATCCACCTGCTGATGGTAATAGTGGCATAAGTAATTAGTCCGTTTGTAGTATTTATTACCAAATATTAAGTGCTAACATTATAAAAAGGTTGACAAATTTTGCAAACTTTGTTATTATTGTTCAAGTATTAGGAAACACACGTGAAATCAAATTATCTCAACAACAAAGATATCTTAAAAGAAATACACAAGAGTAAGACAACCTACTGTACTTACACCAGGCCAGAGTACAGCGAATACGATATCATCTTAGAAGATATCAGCAAGCTGAACAAAAAGAACACGCTTGAAGGTAGACGTCTACGTGCAGAACGGTTGGCTAAACTGGCACATGAAGCTGCTACCAGCGACGGAACCAAGCGCAAATTAGACGAATTTGAGGTCAAACTCAAGGACGTAGCGGCCACAGACGTGGTGTTTAGAGTAATGACTCGTGATCATATACCACTAGATGATGCTAAAACTCGCAAAGCACGTATGGCAGCGCTAGAGATTGAGGACGAAGAAGATCCGTTGATTTTGGATTTTGACGAAGCTGATACTGAGCACAACAAATACGTCAAAGTTAATTTTCCACCGTTCCAGCACTACAAATTAGACAAAGAAGGTAACCACTACTGTGTGGGCAAAAGCCATTGGCGTGGTAGTTTAGACAGTGGCGAGTTCTGTAAAGATCATGGTAAAATGACCAATACTTTGGCCAACATGTTTATCAAACTGTGTGAACGCTATGCTACACGTAGCAACTGGCGTGGGTACACCTACAATGATGAAATGCGAGCACAGGCTCTGCTACAGTTGACCTACATTGGGTTGCGGTTTGACGAAAGCAAGAGCCAAAACCCATTTGCCTATTATACTGCGGCTGTTACCAACAGTTTCACTCGTGTGCTCAATATTGAAAAACGTAACCAAAACATTCGAGACGATATTTTGGAATTAAACGGACTAAACCCCAGTTACACCCGCCAGGGCATGGGCGGCGGATATGTTTCAGTCGATGGCGGTCACGACGACTAATCATTCAGGGCCCGTGGTAATAATATATGCTCCGGGCTCGTATGGAACTTTTGTTGATTGGTTAATCAACTATGTCTGCGGCACTGTGGGCGAACACTTACCGTTTACCGGAACAGGCTCTGCTCATCTCTATATTGGTAACTTAATTGAAGATGAAGTAGTATGGACTTTGGGCACAACCCAGCAATACTTTAGCAGCGGCAAATCTTCAATTGATCTAACGGTTAGAACCCATGCAATTCCCTATCTAGCGGCACAGTGTAGCCTACAGGAATATGTAGATCTTGTAAGTTCCCACAGTGATCGCATAGTGTTGCTGACCAACTTAGATCTTGTTCCTGTTATGATTTTTATGAACTTTGTAGACAAAATTGATCGTGACGATATCAAAAACACGCTGCAAATGGTTTTTGAAAGATTTGGCTCAAACAAGACTTGGGAAAAGAGAGAAGCACTGAGTTTTTGGTTTAACGAACGAGTCAGGATCAATACCACGTGGTATCGAGCTCAGGGAACGATTGAGTTTCCCGTTGATCAGTTTGTTGCAGACCCTGTCACAGTATTTTCCAAGTTGATAACTCAATTGGATTTACCTGTTGTAGAGTCTCGCATGGCCAACCTTGAATCTATTTTCAGGCAATGGAGTGAATTACAGCGCCACAGCAGGGCCGATGCTCGTATAGGACACCTAGTTGATTGTGTTGTAAACAATGTAGCGTATGATTGGCAGCATTTAAATTTAACCATTTTTGAAGAAGCCTGCGTACAATCGCTACTTAGGGACTTGCATCAGCTTGAACTGGCATGTTATAATCTTGATGTGTTTCCTACAAACACAAAAGAACTACGAGAATATCTTATAGATGTCAAACCTATTTAAAAAAGCAGCAATATTCACCGATATACATTTTGGACTCAAGTCAAACAGTCAACAGCACAATGAAGACTGTTTAAACTTTGTCAAGTGGGCAACTGCAAAGGCCAAGTCTGAGGGCTGTGAGACAGCCATGTTTCTTGGTGATTGGCATAACAATCGTGCCAGTATCAATATTGTTACTCTCAACTATAGCCTGCGAGCACTGGAACACCTAAATGATAATTTTGATCGCGTTTACTTCATTCCTGGCAATCATGATCTCTATTATCGCGATAAACGTGATATCCAATCAGTTGAATGGGCTCGTCACCTCCCGAACATTCAAATTGTTAACGATTGGTTTGTTGCTGATGATGTGGTTATTG
>Ga0007816_1000633_pt1 | contig 10222 bp, 4 predicted proteins | sample CryBogCBE27Jul09_FD_71213 | JGI IMG/M metagenome (GOLD analysis project Ga0007816, IMG submission 71213) | Freshwater microbial communities from Crystal Bog, Wisconsin, USA - CBE27Jul09 | ecosystem: Environmental > Aquatic > Freshwater > Lake | place: Crystal Bog, Wisconsin, USA | collected...
AACATCTTCCGATTTCATTGAATATCTTCAACGCCAAGAACTTGCATCCAATGCAACACCACAAATGTTCCAGGATGCTTCACAACGGTTTGACCAAATGCAACAAGATAGACAAAAAACGGTAGAGTCTTCCCGACCAAGCGTTCCTGACTATGTACAACCGATCCCTCTTAAAGAGGATGATTCTGTAAGTGCAATTAGTTTATTTGAGGAAGCGAAAAACCGTAGAAATATGGAGATTCATTCCCAGGCAGAATTGGAACTTGCGAAACGATCTGCATCCTCTGCAGCACCTATATATGCACAGGTAGAATCTCGTCCTGATCCCAGAAGCCTGTTTGATAAACCTCTTGACATGGTAGTCGCTGGACGAGCAGATGAAAATATGACACTTGCTCGTTCCGGCACGAGTTCTGCTCCTAGAGGATCCCTTCCTCAAGATATTTTAATTAAACAAGAAGATGTCCAGAGTTATAAGGAAGTAGAATACAACTTATCCATTTACAGTGCAGATCGTAAATGGGAATCTCCTTTGGTTACAGATGAGAATCGGTTTAATTTCAGTGTAAATCTGTATTCTGGAAATTCTACAAACGGATTGAGTATTATGCCGAAAGGAACTGCACGATTTAGAAACATTGTACGTATTGAGTTTGTAAAAGCAGTTATACCGATTGAAGTCACGGAGATGATTGTCCGAAAAGTAGCAAATCTAGGAAATAATTTAGATCCATTAACTGCCTTGTCTGTTGCACAGGTCACCGCTACTACGAATGTAGTGGCTGGAACATCTCCAATTACAGATTTAACAAGTGTAGCAAATGCATATAATATTCTTAGAAACTATGAAAATATCGTAGGAAGTGCTGGATATAATATTGTTGGATCACCTGTTTTAACTCCACCGTATATTTCTCCACCTATTAATTTTACATATGATACAACACTCTTAAAAAATATTTTTGCATATCCATTTGTTACGTTAAATGTTGCTGAATTGGATACAAATACATATGGAACAAATAATTCAATGGATAATGCTTTCGGTATTCTTCAATATGATTCAAATTGGACAGATAATACAAACTCACTCGGATTTACATCATTGATTCCAAAACACATGAAGTGTCAGCGTATCTATAGCCCGACACCGTTAGCAACACTCAATAAATTATCTATTCGTCTTCAACAACCGAATGGAATGCTTGTTAGTTCCACATCGGATACACTGGATATAAGTGGTATTACATTGAGTATGCAAAATGCGATGGCCATCTATTTTAATAATACAGTTGATATTGGTGGAACGCCATTTTATGATACAAATGCAGGTGAATATATATTTATTGATTGTAAACAATGGTTTAATCGCTATCAGTTTTCTGTTGGAGACAGGTTACAAGTTCGTAATTTAACATCGTCTAATACATCTCCTGCAATGATTGACTTATTAAATTATATTCAAAGAAGCGAAGGACATACAATTGTTGGAACTGCTTATACCCAATATATATCGGCTACACAAATTGCTGCAGTATCCGCTGCCTTATATGGAACAAATCTGGATGGAACACCCAAATATACCATTAATGTTCCTGCAATCCCTGGAACAAATTCAACCTCTGTGCATTATACACTCAATGATGGATGCAATTCCCTTGGATATTCACGATTTTTAATTATTCGTGGAAAGGTGATAGATCCAACACAAGGACAATATATGAATCAAAGTCTTCAGATAGCTCAAGTCAATCCATATGGTGGTGCAACAGATAATTCAACACTTTCAGGAGTGACAAATACGATTGTCCCTGGACGATTAATCAATTTGAGTCGTCAGACGCAATATATATTCCGAATCATTACTCGTGAGTATGATTCTACGAGTACGGTTCGTCCAGATAATCTCTAAGAGATAATCAGATGGGAAAATACATCCCGCTTTTGGTAATATTAGGTATAATACTATTTATCGTGGGCTTTTACAACCTCTATTTTAAAGAGGGGTTTACGGATGCACTTACTTCTTCTGTTGCTTCTAGCATTGAGGCGGCTCAAGCGGATTTTGTAAAGTCAGAACAACAAATATTTAATCCGATTGGACTTTCATTAATTACGAATCAAAACGAAGGGGCTTTAGGAACAAGTGCAGATCCTCTAATTTCAACCAGAGGAAGTTCAAAAACATATCCACTCTCCGATGGGCAAAGTGGACTTTTTGCAGCAATTAAACAATGTGAAGCAGTGTTGACAACTGATTGTAATGCATTTGATGATCCAAAATTTAGCGCAAGTTGTGGATTATGTCTAGATGTAGGAAAAAATAGTAAGGGGGTTGCAACAACAGGGGGTCTTGTCTTATTTGAGAATGCTCGTAAATATGCAAGAAAAACCGCTTTTAAATCGGATATTCCAGATTATGAGGCTACCGTCGGATCATGTCCGGCAAATCGTTTGGTATCTACGAAGGAAGAATGTTTAAAAATGAAACAAGAACTTCAATGTCAAAAATCAGGAAGTTATGATATTAGTAAATGTTCTCAATGCTTTTCTGATCAATCTTATACAATTATTGACAATGATCCAAATACAGGAATTGGAGTAGGTACAGGAACGGTATATGTTATTGGAACAGGTGTAATGAATTATAATGAAACAGGATATTCAAGTGGCTCTGGTATACAACTTTCCTCTAAACCATATGCCATCCATCTTCAAGGTCCAGAAACAACACGTTTAATCATCACAGTCAGCAGTGATTCTCAGAATACTAAACCAACCCTTGCTGGATATGTATCAGGACAAACACAATCAGGAGTTTTCTCATTGGATTTATTCCGTATAGCAATGACTGATACAGTCACTGGAAGAAAGCCGAGAACTGTGAAAAATATATCGTTAGGTGGAACAAAAGTATCTACGATGGCTCCAGGATTTGGAAAGACACAGATGTCAATTATATTTCCTATGCCTTTTACATTTATTGATCCTGAAGCCTCAGAATCGTCTTCCTGCAAGGATACACCTTTTATAACAACACGAGCGAGTTCTGAATTTTTGGATAGTGATCCTTGTTATAAGAAAGGATCAGGCCCTGGTAAGTTTTCTCAAGAATGTCTACAATCTCTTTATTTAACGAATGGATGTACTGAATCAGGGAAAGGATATCCAGGAGATTCAAAATCAATGGCAACTCTCATGGTAAATCCAGATGGAAGTTTCCGAAGTCTCAGTGATATATCTGATCTGATCTATCAATATGCAGTCAGTACAGCAACCGGTATTGGAGCAGATGGAAAAAAATTAGATATACCTGCATGGTCTGATTCAAGTGTCTTTTGTACAGGACAAGTTATTCATTCACCCTGTGATACAGATCCAGCAGCAAAAGCATCTGGTCCTTTATCAAAAGATTGTTTAGTATATCTATGGAATAATGGAGGAGGTAGACCAGATCCATCAGGAAGTGTAGACCCGATTGGATCTACCTATTCATTATCTTCATTAGCATCAAGTTTATTTTCTAAAGAGAATACTCCACGATTTTGTCAGGCAAGTGGATCATTATCTCCTTTAGATACAAATGGAAATGTAAATCAATCTGCCATTGAATATTGGGCTACACAAGGAGGTGTAAATAATGTGAAAGCAGGTATGAAAAAGATTCATGAAATGGCAAATGCGAATGGTTTATCCGATAAAGAGCGACTTCCTTATTTACAAAAATGTTATGGGGTCTCTTCCTTAGCAAAACTTCCTGGTAAAAGTAACAGTAATATGAATGTAGGATATACTGAAACAATAGGACAAGATTATCCAGGTGTAGGTCGTGACGTAACATCCTGCCGTTACGATATATCACCAGAACAATTAAGAAATCTATGTGATGGTGATCCAGACTGTAAGGGATATAATGTAGTTTCAGCATGGAAAGGTGGATGTTTAAAATATGAGAATGGTCCTCTTGTTAAAAACCCAATGGTAGTTTTCTATCGAAAAAACCAGGGGCATTCCTCTCAAGGAGAATCTGGAAGTATGTATAATATATATAAAAATATAAATTTATCTAAATCACCAAAAGACTTAACAATGGAAGAATTTCAATCAATGTTTGAACAAGCAGGATGTACTAATAAATTAAGTGAAGGAGATGTTACTTGGTGGAGGAAACAAGATACAATAAGTGGTGTTCAAAATGATATGAATACATATGGTAGTTTAACAAAGTCGTGTTCTGGTAATACTCGTCAACACGAATTCTGTATAGCGGACAGTTGTAAACCTGACAGTGGAAGTGGAGGTATGTATAATCTATATAAAAATGCAGATATTCCAGGTTACGCTATTGATGGCGTGGGTCCTCCAGGCTCCTATTCATGTATAGGAAACTTGACAGCCGATAAATGTAGAGCAATGTGCGATGCAAATCCAGATTGTAGATCCTATAATGTGATTCCTTCTAGCAATACATGCTGTTTTAAAAGCATATTCTCTAAGTCACTCATAAAGGATATCCCGTTATCTCTAGATATTTCTTTTTATGCAAAAACTGGATTTATTCCAAATGTTAAATATATACAACTTATAAGAAACAATTTATACCCAAACGTATCTGAGAATGCTCTGAATGTGTCGCAAGTGGTTGTCTTAGATAAATTTAATAAAAATGTAGCGAAAGGAGCCTCTACAAGAGGATCCAGTGATCACTATCAACAGTCGGTTCCTAGTATTGCGGTAGATGGAACTGGAGCACCTAGAGCATACCCAAACGTGTTTCACAGTGCTAATTACGATGGGCGTTTGAATGTATGGATAGAGCCACCTACTACAATAACAAGTGTTATCGTCTATAATCGTAGTGACTGTTGTCAACAAAGATTAAAAGCATATGATATGGTAGTCGTAAATACAAAGGATGTGATTGTATTTAGACAGCCGTTGAATGACAGTTTAGTTCAGAGGATTGATTTATAATAAGAGATTCAGACTAGATTATTGCTTATTAAAAAGAATATCAATAAATAGAATATGTTCTCTAGAACATCTATAAAAGAAGCATTTACAGTGACTCCAGAAAATCAAATTGATTTTTCTGGACTTACACGTTTCTTTACAAATACATTACCCAATCCAATCGTAACTTCTGATCCATCTTCAATTGATTTAAAACCTATTACAACAACTCATGGGTATTTATCAAGACCACTTCAATTTGTATCAAATGACCGATTTTTGACAAATCCGGCTGGAGATACAATTCAAAAAAGACAATCTGCATGTGAGGCAACTGGAAATGGAGATCAATTTGATCATCTTGTAAGTTTATCTGAAACACAAGATCCAAAAAGTACTCCTCGGTGTGGGTGGGTGTATAACACACAGACTCCTTCTAATGGTCGTGGTGCATATGGGTCACAGGATGGCCCTTTTAACACATCTGCAAAAGGAACCTGGATGTGGAATTTGAATGAAGCAAAAGAGAAATTCCATAAATCTATCTGTGATCCTATTTCATCCTGTAATGAGATTGATGCTTCTGTTTATAAGGGGCGATGTGGATGGAGTACTTCTTCAGGAAAAGGAATTCCTATTAAAAATGGAAGTGTAGCCTATCCTTTTAATCCTCTTTTAAGTTGTTCACCAGAAAGTCTTGTAACATCAGCATCCTCCTGTCCTCCTCCCACTCAAAATAGTGGAGGTGGTCAAACCTCTTCTCCGGCAGGATCCTGTGATCCTTTACCAAATGGAAGTTTATCAAGAGGATGTTTAATACAGAAAGTCATTGATTCAGGGTGTAGTTCCGATGGAACTCTCGCATACGCTTTAAAATCTGGAAGTGATACGAATTATACAGATATCTTATCACAATCAAAAGCATACAAACTCTATCAAGATCGCGCAGTGATCGGTTTAGATGATACCGCATTAAGATCTGGAAAAATTACAGTTGCACAGGCTCTAGATCAATTTAAACAAGTAAATGATCATGCAAGTTCTACACAAAATGGTTCATTAGAATTTGCATCCCGAGATCTTTGTTTTAAACGTGGAACAATTGATACATTTGATTTTTGCTCAGAGTTAAATCCTTCAACACCTGGCCCTTTTACACTTGACTGTATACAAAAAGCATTTTTAAAAGCGGGTGGACAAAAATCAGGAACGATGTATCCTAAACAGTCTGATCTTGTACAGTGGAATAGAGTTGCACCAAGATGGGGTGATGTATTAAACATTATTCAAAGTGTTATGGATAGATTACGTTCAACGGATCGTGATAAACAAGAAGCGGCTATGAGAGAATTCTATGGAATTACTATTGAAACTGCATCTAAAGAGCCAGATGGTATGAAGATTGTCTCTGCTTCTTATGGAGAAAATTGCGGAGGAATGCATCATGGAAATCAGACAGCAAAAGTGGCAGGAATATGTGATGGAACACTTGAGTGTGTATTTAAACATACCTGGAATAATTTCGCTGGAGATCCTGCACCTGGATGTCCAAAGGATTTTCGTGTCCAATATAAATGCCCTGGTTCAGATCATGTACGTGGATTTCTTACACAAAAAGAAAGTGGACCCTATGTAAAAGTGAGTTTAAATTGTAATCCAAATTATGCTTATAATGGATGTTTTGTAGATACAGGAAATCGTGCATTACCAACGAATATTGCAATAGGAGATAACCGCGTTAAATCAGTAGAGGAATGTTATAATAAAGCGAAAAATGCTGGACATAAAACATTCGGTCTACAATATTATGGTGAATGTTGGGTTGGAACAAATGTCTCTTGGGATAGATATGGTGCATTAGATCCAGAGAAGTGTGGAGAATTAGGATCTGCATGGAATAATCAAGTCTATAGCATACTCTAATAATTAGAGGACCATTACAAATATATATTGTAAGATATAAAGTATATCCTGCGATATATTACTCTAAGAAAGTCCGGCATATACACTAGAAAATGTCTTATCTAGACAATCCCTCTTTACAAACATATATATCAAATGCAAAAATTCCACATAATTCTTTTATCAATAGACATCTTCAAGTATGTCCCGTGAGTGGATCTACTGTATTGAATGCATTATCTTCAGAACAACCTTATACGCCTGTAAATCATTCAAGATCTACTCATTTTCAGAGACCTGCAATCTTAGGAATGGATAATACAATGTTCATACGATCTAATACTTTACAAAATGCTCTTGCAAATCAAATACAGGAGAAACCGATTCCAATAAGTGTGAATCAGCAAAAAGACTATACACGAGAAAGAGTTCAGTATAAAAAAGAGACTCTTGAACAATATGATTTCTGTACTGAACTCTTAGATACTACACCTCCTCCTTATCACATACACTGTTTACAAAAGGAATTTATACGATTTGGTGGACAGAAAGGAGGTAGACTCTATCCAACAGAAGAAACAATGGCCTTTTGGAATAAATGTCCATTATGGATGAATGTAAAAGGATTTCTAAAGAGACTCTCAGAATCAACCGATTCTACAAACAAAGAGATTCAACGTAAGGCAATTTTAGATTTCTATGGAATTATCCTAGATCCACCTCAAAAAAAGAAAGAAATGGATCCTGGATTAGAACTCTTTTGGTTTACTCATTCAAATACATTCAGTGTACCTACTACATTTCTGGGTCGTAGAATTCGTACAACAATACCTTTTGTAAATAGACCTCTTGTAGAAAAAGATGGAAGTCCAACAAAGAAAGATATGATTTCTTTTATCTATTTTACAGACTTGAAGGTCAAAGAAGATACAGCAATATACGTCAGTGTTACAGCAGATGATGGATTTGGAACTCATTTAAATGGATACATATCTGAATATTACAATACAAAAAGAGTGAATCGTCAACATGAATTAATATCTTTAACGTATATGTCACCACCAACTACATTTACATCTAGTGGCCCTTGGATATTGAGTGCAAAAGAACCAAATTATTTAACAGGATATTATCATCAAGGGATTGGTGGACTCTATTATAAACTTGAGATAACAGATGAAAAGAAATGGATGGAAATTCCTAAATCTATGTTTCGTTTAACACGTGATGCTTTTGCGCCGATGATCTCTTTTGAAGTAGAGAAATACCCATCTAGATACGGATGTGATTATTCATTTTGCGATCAACGTCTTGGAGGATATAAGATGAAATGGAAATCACAACCTGGTGGAGGACCTAATTGGATGTATTCAGTAGTTCCAAATGAGGATTTTCCATTTGGAAAAAATGGAATGATATTTTATCCAGGAGGAGGTGGTATTTTATCTAATTTTTCAATGAAACTCTACAGTTTTATGACAATGACACTTCTTCTTAAACTTGAAGAAATTCCAAATCAACCTACAGAGATTATGACATTTCATTCATCCTTTGGAGATATATCTATTCGTATTCTTCCAGATGAGGCACTGACTGCAACTGTTTTATTGACAACATCCAAAAATGGATACACACTAGAGAATCCAAGAATAAAAGTAGGGGCTGTTTCTTTGATTGTAGTCCGAATGTTACGAAATGAGTATGATATATATTCATTAGATTCAATACAAATTGGAGCATATTCTTTAAGAGGGACACAGATACATTCTGAATCAATGAAATATTCTAAACCACTTGTTTTCAAGGAGAGAACTGAGCTTGAAAATCCAAATAATCCAGACGCTTATACACTCTATCTGGGAGGAAAGGCCAAGATGATTGTGTATTGGATGCATTTTTTTGATTATCTATTAAATCCACAGCAGATGAATAAGGAAGCACATGCACAATGGTAGATAAGAGTTATCTACTGTTATTACGTGAGTCCCTACTCAATGTATTGACTTTATGTTCAATAGATAAAACACGATTATTTAATAATGTAATTTGAGCAAGAATTTCTTGCTGAACTAACAATGTGTTTTTGAATATATCTGTGAAATGATTTATGGTTGCATATTCTTTCTCACTGAGTGAGAAGTGTTGTTGGTGTTGGTCCATTTCTACTGGTAGAATAAAGTATAAATTTAGGCAGTCAACGACTTTACTCCATAGGAAGAATATCTCCTTTTGGAAGTTTTTTGATTGGATCTGGAAGAACATAGCCAATTGGGCTTTTCAATTCAGTGTCTGCTTCATCAAACAGAATATATTTGACTGGTTGTTTGGATTCATTATATTGAATTTCATAATTATAGGTCTTTTTTCTATAAACCATCTTCTTAACCTTTGGCTTGGCTATTGTCTTAGTTTCAGATAGTTCAGCAGGAACCGGTTTCGTGGAGATAGGTTGAATGGCAGTTTCTTTTGTTCCATACTTTGATTCAGTTTCTTCAATATCTTTTTGAAGATTTGGATGAAAGGCGAAATCTCCTATAGAATTCCCTAAGGATACACAGCGAAATGTACCATCATTATTATCTTCAAAATTTAACGGACAATCTACTGCAACCCGTTTCATTAAAGTCTGAAGAGAATTAATGACCTTTTCTTTTCTTAAACTAATCAAAAGAACCTTTTGATCACTCGTTAATATAATGGTTCTATCTTCACCTTCACCTCCTCTTTGAATATCTTCCATATCGTCTAATTCGTCATTGAATTCAGAATCACCTCCAGTCAAAAAGGACATTGGTGCCACCTTTATATCCGTGTCTTCTTTTGCTTCAGGTTCTTTTTCTTCAGGTTCTTCTGCTTCAGGTTCTTCTGCTTCAGGTTCTTTTGCTTCAGCTTCTTTTCCTTCAGGTACTTCTTTTGCTACCAATTCATCCTTTGCCAGTGCAACTTCAGGCGCAGGAAGAACATATTCACGAAGTTCTTCACGAACTTGCTCAAGTAGTTTTCCAATACGGTTCTTTCCTTTTCCAGTACGTCCTTCACTCCAAAAGGCATCTCCTTGAGAGGCTTCTATGAGTGGTCGTGTTCCTGTTTTCTTGAGTTGTTCAAGAAGTCCATTATTTTGTTGAAATTTAGCACGTAATGCTTCTAACATAAGACTTTCACGAACTGTATCCCAATCAGCACGAATTGTATGATCTTTTTGTTCGCCTAGTTGCTTTGCTTTTATAGATGTAGGGGCTACACGGATTGTTTCTTGCCAGTTTAGATCATTGGGATATTTCATACATTGTATATAATGTTCCACACTTGGATATCGTTTTCCATTCATAACAATGGGAGACGGCGCAAGTGTAGAAAATCCGCGATA
>Ga0007816_1000635_pt1 | contig 10205 bp, 13 predicted proteins | sample CryBogCBE27Jul09_FD_71213 | JGI IMG/M metagenome (GOLD analysis project Ga0007816, IMG submission 71213) | Freshwater microbial communities from Crystal Bog, Wisconsin, USA - CBE27Jul09 | ecosystem: Environmental > Aquatic > Freshwater > Lake | place: Crystal Bog, Wisconsin, USA | collected...
ATGGTAGAAGTAGAACTTGAAGAAGCACCAGAACTCAAAGAAGCAGTAAGAGTTCCAGTATTCGTTGTTGTTCGGGTAGATGTTCCAGTTAAAGTTCCAGTATTTGTTGTTGTTCGGGTAGATGTTCCGGTTAGAGTTCCGGTATTACTTCCAGTTATGGTGTGTGTTATTGTTCCGGTATTAGATGGTGTTAATGTTCCGGAAGTAGTTTGAGAAAAAGAGCGAGTAACTGTAGAAGTGCCACTTGCAGAAGGAGCATTGCGTGTAGGAGTAGCAGTGTTAGTATCCGTAGATGTTACTGTACGAGTAAGAGTTGCAGTTCCTGTAGGAGTTCCTGAAACAGAAGCACCTGCTCTACTTCTAGTTGCTGTCATAGTATTGCTATCTGTAGGTGTTCCAGTTCCTGATACTGAAGCACCTGCTCTACTTCTAGTTGCTGTCATAGTATTGGTATCCGTAGGTGTTCCAGTTCCTGATACTGAAGCACCTGCTCTACTTCTAGTTGCTGTCATAGTATTAGTATCTGTTGGAGTTCCTGTTCCTGATACTGAACCACCTGCTCTACTTCTTGTTGCAGTTCCTGTTCCAGTATTAGTAATACTTACTGAGGCAGCAGCACGAGATCTCGTAGTCGTTCCTGTTCCAGTATTAGTTCCAGAGCGAGTAAGAGTACCAGTTGATGTAATGGTAGGACTCCCGGAGGCACCTGCTCTACTTCTTGTTGCTGTATTGGTGTCAGTAGGTGTTCCTGTTGCTGAAACAGAAGCAGCAGCACGTGAGCGGGTAGCAGTATTGGTATCTGTAGGTGTTCCTGTTCCACTTACTGAGGCAGCAGCACGTGAGCGTGTAGCAGTATTGGTGTCCGTAGGTGTTCCAGTTCCCGATACAGATGCAGGTGCTCTACTTCTTGTAGCAGTTCCTGTTCCTGTAGAAGTGCTACTTACTGAGGCAGGAGCTCTTGAACGAGTCGCAGTTCCGCTAAGTGTTCCTGTTCCAGTATTAGTTCCAGAGCGTGTAATAGTAGGACTCCCTGTTCCTGAAATAGAAGGTGCTGCTCTACTTCTAGTTGCTGTCATAGTAGATGTTCCTGTTCCTGATATAGAAGCAGGTGCTCTACTTCTAGTTGCTGTCATAGTAGATGTTCCAGTACTACTTACTGAGGCAGCAGCACGAGAACGAGTTCCAGTTCCAGTAGTCGTAGAAGTAACTGATGCGGCTGCCCTACTTCTTGTAGCAGTATTGGTGTCCGTAGGTGTTGTAGTTGCTGCTGCTCTAGATCGTGTGACTGTGTTTGTATCAGTAGGGCTCCCAGAAGCTGCTGCTCTAGATCTTGTTCCACTTCCTGTCAAAGTTCTCGTCATAGTTCCAGTGTCTGTAGCAGTTCCTGTTACAGACACAGCAGCTCTAGATCTTGTAGCAGTACCAGTAGAAGAAACAGTTTGTCCTAATCCTCCTCCTGAAGCCAATAATGCAAAAATGAATAACTTACGAATCATTATTATATTATATTACGTAATATTCCTAATTTGTTTACTTAAGATCGTCTAGCAGATTGTTTCCATGTAGCATTACACTTTGTACATTGATACAACCAAACTAAGTTTTGGACGCTTAATTTGTAACCTACAACATCGTCTGACGGACAAGCTTTTGTAGGGCATTGAATGGTTTTGAAGTGTTGTAATGTTGGATCATCTTTTAAATATGGATTGGCAGTTAATCGAACGGCAGCATCTTCACGAAGATTGTGTTCATAAACAAGAGGATTTTCGTGTGTAATATTTTTTACATACGGACATTTACGACACTTGAATCCAGCCGCCTCGCCGGACTCTTCGAGGGCATATAAACAGTTGTTACAGTCTGGACAGAAATTCATGGTTTGTATGCTTATATATTTTATATTAAAATTGAAATTCGTTTTTGATAACTCAATTCTGTGCGTTCAAAACGAATCGGTTGACAGAACATTGTCTTGGAAGAACACACACCAACAGAAAATGGCAGGAACGAGTGGACTCATCGCATTCTTGGAACGCAAGCGAGTTACTGTAGCTGGAGAACCTCATACACACATGACGAATGGTTCTGGACCTCTAGGAAACGGTAAATACTTCATAGGTGAAGACGACAGAGATGAGTTTTACCAACTGTACTACAACTATGTAGAAAGACAACGAAACAGGGTCTGGTTGATTGAAGCACCTTATCCAAAACTCGGTCCTTGCAAAGTAGATCTGGACTTTCTCTATCCTCCAGGAACAGACACAAATCTTCACACACAAACACAAATCGTAAAATTCACACAAGCATATGTAGCAGCACTCAAGAAATTCTTAACAGTAAACGGAGAAGTTGAAGTCATGATTATGGAAAAATCAATTCCAGTCAAGAAAGGTGAAAAAGGTATGGCAGGTGGAGTTCACTTGATGGTTCCACAACTTCGTACCAGCAAATACATTGAAATGGCGGTTCGCGATGTAGTTCTAAGTCAAATGGGTGAAATATTTGAAGGTCTTGAATTAGTTGAATCTGAATGGTCTAAAGTCTATGACCGTGCAGTTGCACAACGATCTTCAGGATGGACTATGTATGGTGCTGCTAAACCACAAGGTTTACCTTACATCATAACCTATCGTGTATTTGTGGACGAAGGTGGAGAAGCAAGAGTGGATGATTCTCCAGTCAGATTTACAGTAGACTTATTACGAAGACTTGATATTCGCGAACTCGATGATTCGAAAGAAACACTTATGACTGAAGAAGCAAAACAATTATACGGTAATCTTCCAGAAACAAATGTAGAAAATGTGCGTATTTCAGGAGGAAGAGCATTGGCACCTGCTCGTGGACGTCCTCAAGAACGTCGTCTTCCAGGTTCACGTGATTCTTCACCAACACCAACAATTCGTCCATTGACTCCAGAAGAACGTCAATACTATCGCGAACACATTGAAAACTTAGGAGACCATCGTTCAACTGAATATCAAGAATGGATTGAAGTAGGTATGTGTCTCAAGAACATTCATCCTGAATTATACGACGAATTTGAAGAATTCAGTCGCAAATCTTCAACACAATTCAATGTTCGTGAATGTATTGCAAAGTGGAACTCATTCTCTTACCGCAACAACGGACAAAAAGTAGGTATTGGATCGCTTCGATGGTGGTCCAGAGAAGACAACCCAGAACAATACAACGAAATTGAAAAGAGAAACATCCTTCGCAAGATTGATAATTCTAGAGGAGGAACAGAATATGATGTAGCATCGGTTGTATATTCCAGATTCCGTGATGAATACAAATGTGTAAACTTTGGAAAGAACGTATGGTTCAAATTCATAGGTCATGGATGGCTTGAATTAGATAAAGGTGTACAATTACAACAAGAATTATCTGTAGGTGTTTGGAAATTATACATTGAAAGAGCAGGTTATTATGGACAAAAATTGACAGATGGTTCTCTTGAAGAATGTGATGCCAAGGATCCAAAAGCGTGTGGTTGTGGATTCTGTAATGCATTCTTAACACAACAAGATCTTATAAAAGTTGCTGTTCAACTCAAGAAAACAAGTTTCAAAACAAATGTTATGCGTGAATGTTCAGAATTGTTCTTGGATGAAACATTTACTAAAAGAGTTGATGAAAACCGTAACTTGTTGGCCTGTAGAAATGGTATATTTGATATGGAAACTTGTCAATTCCGTCCAGGAAAACAAGAAGATTATGTATCGTTCTCAACCAATCTTGATTACGATGCCGAAAGAAGTTATGAAGAATACCGAGAATGGCCTGAAATCAAAGATTTCTTGGAAAAGATCTTTCCGATTGAACGAGTCAGAGACTATGTTATTCACTATCTTGCCAAATGTCTAAACGGAGCTGGAAATCAAAAGTTTCATATTCTCACAGGTGTAGGTTCTAACGGTAAATCGATGTTAATCTGTTTGATGGAACGTGCTCTTGGAGATTATGCTTGTAAAGTACCTATCTCATTATTAACACAAGGTCGTGGAAAATCAAGTTCTGCTGCTCCAGAAGTTATTCGTTTGAAAGGTCGTCGTTTCGCAACTATGCAAGAACCAGACGAAGCAGTTCCATTGAATACTGGTTTAATGAAGGAATTAACATCTTCGGAAAAGATTATTGCTCGTGATCTTTATGCAGGGGCAAAATCAATGATAGAATTTGAATTACAATCAAAGTTGAACTTAGCATGTAATGACAAACCAAAGATTAACACAAACGATAGCGGTACTTGGCGCCGTTTCGTTGTTCTAAACTTCATCTCACGATTCGTTCAAAATCCAGAAGGTCCAAATCAATTCAAGATGGATATGTCTATTGAACGCAAAGTAAAGTCAGAAGAATGGGGAAAATGTTTCTTGGCATTTCTTATTCAATCGTATACCAAGTATCGTTATGAAGACTTGATTCCTCCTGCAGAAGTTCTTGAATACACGAACGAATATCGTGAAGAAAACAATGCGATTGTAAGATTCATCAATGAATGTACACGACCAACAGTAGATGGTGAACAAAATATTATTCCAGTCAGAAAACCTGCTCTTACCGACAGATTCAAACAATGGTGGGAGACAAATCGTGGAACTCGAGACTGGAGTATCCAAGGCATGCTCAAGGAAATTGAAGCAAAATATGAAAAATATACACACGGTGGATGGGTTACGTTTCAATTACGCAATGACACCGATTAATGTTTATGACGACGACCAGCTTTGACAGTCTTATGATGACGACGACCTGCTTTTACAGACTTACGACGACGACCACCGAAAAGTGTCTTAACGGTCTTCTTAACGAAATGAGAGAGAACTGATTTCATTGCCATTTATCTACTTACGAGAATGCTTTTTTCCGTGATGGTATCCTGCTTTGTATGACTTACGACGACCACCTTTTTCCATCTTCATTGTTTTGTGATGACGGCGACGTTTTCCCGCGGTTGTGGGAGCTGGAGTAGGTGTTGCTGGTTTAGAAGCAAAAAGTCCAAATGGATCCCACCATTTTTTATCGGAAGGAGTAGAAGATGGTGCGATGTAAGGAGAAGTAGGAGAAGACATAATTATGATTAGTGTATATAATTTTAGAGATACAAGGTAATGGATACTCGTGCGTGGGGGCCGAGTGGGTGGCAATTATTACATTTAATCGCTCACGAAAACCCTAAAAAACCAGAACGATTTTTCGAGACTTTAAAGGATATTTTACCCTGTAAATTCTGTCGTGAAAGCACTGCTCAATTTTTATCAGAAATACCCATTGAAAAAAACGTCCAACATTGGTTATACAAATTGCATAATCGGGTAAACAAAAAATTACGCGATCAGTGTTTGGAAGATCCGCGTGTAATTTGTCCTCCTCCCGATCCATCATTTGAACAAGTGAAGGAACATTACGATAAATTAATTAAATCAGGACCTACTGCACCACCAGGAATGGATTTTCTGTTTTGTGTAGCATACAACTATACACCAGAGAAGGAAGGTATTTACCGTCACTTCTTTGAAGTATTATCTGAAGTATATCCATACTCTGAATTACAAATTATTGTAAAAAATCACGTATTCTTGTTTTCGTCCAAACGAGCACTTATGAAGAGTGTTTACGACCTTATGAAAAAATTGACAAAGGCAACTCATTCGGAACATTTATTACCAACCTTTTTAGGTGTTTTCCAGAGATACGGTTACTACGCAAGTTCATGTAATCGTGGAAAGACCTGTCGTAACGGAAAAAAGAAACGAGACCATCGCAAAACTTACCGAGTCACTCATGCTCGTCTCTTACATGTTTTACGAAACCATTGACGCGCTTTCGAAGTCTTCATTGCCTTTTTTACTAAATCAGCATCAGTTGTATAATGTGTCTTTCCGCAAGTTAACATACTGGCGGCACGAGCATATCCCCATTGTTGTTGTGTAGCACCCGGTCGGTGTCCTGTTCTCCATGCCGCCATTCCGCGATTAAAAGATGCTTTGACGATAGGAAGTGGAACACCTGTGGCTTTTGAATATGCATCCAACGAATGTGCTTTAGGGAACTTCTTTCTCCATTCACGCACATATTTAGATGTTCGTGTCTTAACTCCTTTGTCTGTCAAGAAAGGTCGGTATGCCTTTGGATCTTTCCATGACATTGAACGACGACGAGTGGCTGATCTCTTTCTTTGTAAGTTCTGTTTTTGAGTGAGACCCGTAAAGTATCTGGCAGGCCAATACATTATTTAATCTACACATTCAAAGTTTTCTCAAGTGCTGATTTACAAGCATTCTGTTCTGCCTGTTTCTTTGTAGTAGCAGTTCCTGTTCCCAAAACTTCTCCTGTTGGTTTACATACCGCCATCGTAAACATTCCTTCTTCCGAAGAGACCATTTTATAAATCGGTGTAAATTGGTGTTTTTGTTGACAATACTTTTGCATTCTATCTTTATAGTTATCGTCTTCTCGCAATAAGAGAGGAATATCAAGATGGGTTTCAATCATATTAATTACAAAATCATTGACAATCTTGAAGTTGTATCCTGAATCAATCCAGAGTGCTGCTATGAATGCTTCTAGAACATCACCTAACTTTTCAATATTTTGTCGTCCGTGAGTTGGTAACATTTCTTCTACATGTTTCGAAACTACAAAGAACTTATCAAGACCTAACTTATCACGTGCTAAAACTCCCAATGTCTTGTTTCGAACAATCAACTTTCTAGTATTGGTTAAGAATCCTGGTGCTTCAGTTGGGTATCGTTCGCATAAATAGTTGGCAACAACTGCACCCAATATAGAGTCCCCTCTGAACTCAAGTTGTTCGTATGATTCGTCTTGAAGGTCCATGACACCTGGAGGACATTTACCAAGAACAGCAGGTTCGCCTGTCAAGGTTGTATACTCACTTCGTCTGACGTATGTAGAATGAATCATTGCCTTCTGAAAAATTGATACATCTTTTACTTTATACCCTGGAATGCACAAGATGCGTTTTACATCATCTGCAGTCAAGGGAACATTCTTACTGTTATATGGAAAATACTCATTGGAGTTCATTTGTATATATACTCTCGGATTGTTAAAATCTTTTACAGATATTTAATCTCTTTTTTACAACATAACACTGCCGAAATTAATCCTTTCTCTCTCCAAAGTCCGTTGTCGCCTCAATCTCTGGAATTCGTGCTTACCAGAGATTCGTCCGCATTATGCTGTGAAGTGTAACAATCTTACACCATTACTTAAGGAACTCCTCGATGGAGGAGCAGGATTTGATTGTGCTTCTTCCGAAGAAGTTCATCGTGTAATTAAAATCGGGGCTTGTGCCAGAGATATTATTTATGCAAATCCGTGTAAATCACGCGATGAAATGTCCAAAGTAAAGTATATTCCGATTCCCTATATGACATTTGACAGCAAAATGGAGGTCCTTAAAATGAAAGAAGAACAACCTGAAACAAAACCTATTCTTCGTATTTTTGTAGATGATAAAGGAGGAGCACGCATTCCTTTAAATAGTAAATTTGGTTTTCACTTACAACATATTGATGAACTAAGTATATTAAATCCAAACTTTCACATTTATGGTCTTGCCTTTCATGTAGGAAGTGATTGTACTTCTTTAGTAGCATACGAATCTGCTTTCAAAACAGTTCATAAATTCGTAGATATATTCAAGTATAATACAGATGTATTCACACCTGAAGTTTTAGATATCGGAGGAGGATTCTCAGGTGCTACCAAAAACAACGATTTTTTCAGATACGAACTTGCTCCCTATATTCGAAACCAAATCAAAAGTTTACCTTTCAAAAAAGTTATTGCAGAACCTGGTCGTTTTTTCGCAGAAGAGTCCTGTAAATTACAAGTTCCAGTTATCGGAAGAAAAAGACTTCCAAATGGTAAACAATGTATAACGGTCAACGAGTCCGTTTATGGCATATTTTCAGGGGTTTTATTCGACGGCTTCGTACCTACTTTTAACTGTATAACACGAGGCAATATTACTGATTATTCAAAATTTACAATCTTTGGCAGAACGTGTGATTCAGCTGACAAAATAGCAGAAGATGTTTGGTTACCAACAGATATTGGCGAATCAGACATCCTTGAAGTCCAAAATATAGGTGCTTACTCTTGGGTAAGTGCTTCTAAGTTTAACGGTTTTCCTTTACCATTCGTCGAAGTTAGATAAGAGATCTGCGTGTAAAACGACGAGGTAATCTGCGAGAACGATATCCTCCAGATAAGAGAGGAGAATCAGTTGGAACATAGGGTCCTACACTTGTAGCACCTGCTCCTCCCCAGTATTTACGCTTTCCACCCTTCTTGCCCTTCTTTGTAAAATAATGGGCAAGACCGAGTGCTGTTCCTGCAACTAATGCATCATCTACTACACCTGCACCACCATGATGTTTGCGTGATTTTCTTCCTCCGAGAGGTTTCTTTTGTCCCCATTTTTTAGCAGCATAGGAAGTTCCAACAGCAAATAAAGCATCATCTACTGCACCAACACCTCCTCGGTGTTTTCTTGTCTTACGATGTTTACGACCTCCGGTACAACCGCATCCACCTGGAGCTTTCCATGATGGGTTTGGTGATCCTTGTGCTGTATCTGTTTGGTAGTCCATTGGTGAAGACATATTTATATATTAGGACGAATTTTTTGACGAACGTATGGGTGGGTGGTAATTTCTTCCTCTTTCATACCCGTTATTTCGTAGTATCTGGGTTGTAACCAACGATTAAAAGCATGCCAAACTATTTCTGCTAAGAATAATTCCGAATTATCCATTCTGTCTGCCATGCGATACGCTCCTCTTGTCCACCTTCCCCAGACTTCTTTCACAATTGGACGAAATACATCTTCCAAGAGATTGTAATGTATATCTGTCTGTTCGCGAGTAATGATATCGCAGAACGGACATATTTGACGATAATATTGACATCCACGTGGAATATGATGAACGTGTAATGTCAAAAAATCACTGACTATCTTTTTGATACGCGGGTCTTCCATATGGATATTTTGATGATAATGAAAACAGAGTATTGCAAAACTCTGAAAAGTGAAGGGTTCTATATTTTCTATAATCGTTTCGTAGTAAGTTCTTTTCTATGAGTTTGTCCTCTAATTGTAAAAAGAGGTCTCTTACTTCCTCTTCGTGTGTTGTATTATTAGGCGTTACGGTTTGAAGCCACTGTTGAACGGGTTTCATCTTTGTCTTCACTAGGCATTATGCGTCTAAACGAGAACTCGGTTGCCACAAGGTCTCGTTTTTTGCGTTCCGTAATAAATTTGTAACATCCTGTTGATGTATGTGGTCCAGGTCCTCTAAAGTAATCATCAAGGAATGTTTGAAGTTCGCGTGTTCCAAGTGACCACGATTTATTCCAGGTTTCTGGTCGTTGAATCTTGATGTAAGAACCGTCATCTTGAATTTCTAATTTATCAATACCTTCAAATACGTTACGCTTTAATATATCACTCATTTCATTTTCTATAAACTTCTTATCTTCTCGTATCTTAGAAGTACGAGAGTTTAGGTTTCGGAGTTCATCGTCTAAAGTTCTAAATTTACGAACACATTTAACAAGGTCGCGTTGATCTAATCCTGCCATTTTATGTTCCTGCAATTCCTGTCCAAAAAAGACATCCGTTTTGGATAATAATGGACCCACGCGAAGTTGAAGCACTGCGTGTAGCCTACAATAAAGAACATCCACATGAACCACCTGTAAAGAAAGGTCCCAACATGTGGAAAGATATCACTCGCCGCATGAAAGATTCGTGTAAAACTGGAGCACCCGAATGTATAGTTCACTCTCTTGTTGAAAAACCAGATGCTCCAATGAGTTGGAACACCGACGGAACTCAGTGGTTATCTTCCGATGATATAGATGACAGTCAAAGATATTATGAAAAGATAGTTCCAGATTACTATTACACCGGTTCTGTTCCTATAGATTTTGATTTACATAGTGAAACTGGTTCGTGTTTAGTATCGTCTCTCTGTAGTATGAAGATTTCTGAACTTTACAAAAAAGGGTATCGTCGGGTAGGTATTGTATTTAATACAGATCCACATAACGGACCGGGTGAACACTGGATAGCAGCATTTTTAGATATGCGTCCTGAACTTGAATATCCTAAAATGACCTATTTTGATTCTTACGCCCAAAAACCAGAAAAGGAAGTT
>Ga0007816_1000642_pt1 | contig 10154 bp, 15 predicted proteins | sample CryBogCBE27Jul09_FD_71213 | JGI IMG/M metagenome (GOLD analysis project Ga0007816, IMG submission 71213) | Freshwater microbial communities from Crystal Bog, Wisconsin, USA - CBE27Jul09 | ecosystem: Environmental > Aquatic > Freshwater > Lake | place: Crystal Bog, Wisconsin, USA | collected...
TGTTGCTGTAGGCATCCTCCAATCTACGCGATTGCATTATGCCACCCCAGGCTCCTGTGTTCCTGGCATTGGGCTCAACACCGACAAAGCTGGTTATGGCATATGCGGCAGGATCTTCCAGCGTTTCATCCGCCTGCCGGACCAAATCTGCTATACCAAGCTGGTCAACACTGATATCAGTGAATGATTCGTGCAGTATGGTTGGTGTTAGTTCATGTATTTTCATGAAGATATTTATTGGTGGACGTGCAGTGAGTTGAACACTGTAGGGGATCAGCCTGTCACCGTAGCTTTATAGCAATCTAGCCAGCCCGTAAATGGTGGACTGTGTGGGAATTGAATCCACATGCATCACGCCCAAATGGTGCTTCCCCGGGGATCACACCTGGTTGTATAAATGGCCGGTGGTCTAGGAATTGAACCTGGTTCTCCTGCTCTTCAGGCAGGCGCTGATGTCACCAGACTAGCTCACCACCGATTATGTTTTTATCTTGATGCTGTTCTAAGACTGCATCCATTTGTGATCTTTGCCAGATACTTTTTAAATGATATTTTGCGTCTTGTTTCCTGAGACCGTTATGTTACCGTTACATCACATGCCCATCTATCAGATGTTATCATGCATCCACGGCTAAAGTTTGTGTTGACATCCTTGGCATTTTGTTGCACTGGAAAAAACTTGGTGGAGGGCTTTGGAGTTGAACCAAACAATTTGTATTGCAGTAAACATCCGTGCCTGGATGATGCCCGCACCACGCGAGCAAGCCCTACGTAAACTTTGGCGGAGACAGGGACAATTGAAATCTCAAAACCTGCCGGGTGCTCTGCCACTTGAGCTATATCCCTATTATATGATCATTACTAGAAATCATCTTTGGTGGGGCGCCTTGGTAACGCTCCAAGCCAGCAAATGCAACTGATTTACAGTCAGCTCCGTGTCTTTAACGGGATATCGCCCCACAAAACATGATTTCATCCTACACATTAGGGTGCTGCGCTTACATAACGCAGCACCCTTACCAATATACGTTGGTCTGGCAATTGCTGTCAATCTCAACTGTTATGTTAGAGTCTTGTGACCCGATCATAACCAAGTTGAGCCCAACAGTCCTTGACAGACCATTTAATCTCCTGATTCAATTGTCAAACATCAAAACCAAACAAAAACCCCGGTAAGCAATTTGCTTCCGGGGCCTAGTCAAAACAGCGATTTAAAAACTTAAATCACCTGACAGGCCCCCAACTGGGAACATTACTGGCCCCGCGAATAAATTGCACACATGGATAATGTTTGGTCTGCATAGTTGAAGTTTTTATTCCTTGTTACTACACTATTTATAGCGCGTTTTATTTATATGTCAATAGACAATCTAGCATTTTTTAGGATAAATTTAGACGTTTTTTTTTAAATTTCTTCGTCGTCAGATCTAATATAAAATTTTCCTGTTTGATAATATTGTTCTAAAGTCACATAATGAGTCAACCATAATTGATCGGGGTGACAATTTTCTCTTTGAAAAGGTTTGGTAGTATCCAACAGATATTCTCCATCTGCACCGACTGACAACCATTCATTGTTTTTACCAAAAGAAACCAAATGTCCTCGAATTAAAAATATATCCATAGGTGTGCCAGTTTTTTTCCAACGCAAATATTGTGGATACATTTGTCTAGCCCAAGGATACAAAAGTCTTGCGGGATCGAACCCCACTGTCCAGCTGGATTTACCAGCATGCTCTAGTATCAAATATCCTGTCTTATATGGCATGCTCTTAAAGCAAGACACACCTGCTTCATGAGTAACATTACCCATTTCTCGGCGCACTTCAGCATCGAATCCCACTTTCGATTGTTTACCAAATTTGCCAAAGCGTATCATAGGCCATTTGTAGGGTTTGTATCCCACTGCACTCTTGGGAACATGCCTGGTGCCCTGATCTCCATAATAATTGTCTTCTGGGTCATATAAGTCTGCTTCTCGTTCACGACGAGCACGCTCAGCACTGCGAAATTTTTCACGATCTTGTTTTTCTTTGTGCAATTTTAACCGCTGTTGTTGCTGCCAGTTGAGTGGTTGCTTTGGCTGTGCAATATCATCTACATCATCTGGATAGTCATTGTCGTCCCAATTTAGATCTATTTCGTTGATGATTTCAAAATAACGCATTAACTATTTATTGTTTTCTAGTCAATGGGGGTTATTGATACAATGTGTATTTTGTTTGGGTTTAGCACATGCAGCTCGTTGCTGTGACCTATACCGTTCCAGCCAGATACCCAATCAACACCCAAGTTGCGTAGTGCATCAATGACTAGAACATCTGAATTGTATTTGTCATACAGTCTTTCTATAAAATCTTTATGAGACTGTGTGTTGTAATCCAGTCCAGATCCATACACTTTTGCTTTTACAATTCCGCGGCGGCCAGCAGCGTCTTGCACTGTTGGTGAGGAATATGGCTTTTCTCTGCCATCTCTGGCAAATGATATGCCCAGCTTCCTACGTTCAAATCCGTTTGCAAGACTGTCGAGGTTTGATGACATGTGCGTCACGCGCCATGATTTAGAGATCAAACGGGGCATAGCGGAGTCTTGCGCCGTTGAATCTTGATCTTCTGAAAAACTGTGAACACGCCGTTCAACCTTGCTGACCCAGGCTTTACTGGGATGACCCGAACCCTGATAATATTGCAGAACTTTTCGGGGATTTTTCCTGCTAACCAGTGCCCAATGTCCATTAACTTTTTTTAAGGTCTCATCGAGAATCTTGTCTATGGTGACTTCCAACAGTTCAGATATTTTCATCTAATATTTATAAAAATAAGAACTGAGCCATACACTGCACAGATATATTGCCAAGACTATACGTGTGTTGTATTTGTTTGAAAAAATTCATGCACCAAGTTTACCAAGCTTGGTGCATGTTTGAATTTTAATTTTTACCGCTGATACGCTCTAGAATTGTTTGCGGTGAACTTTCACCATAGGGATCAGTTTCGGCGTTGTCTTGAAAACCAGGTTCTGGCCAAAACTGTTCAATAACACCATCATTGACCAGCATGGCATATCGCCAGCTACGCATGCCAAACCCCAGATTGTCTTTGTCCACTAGCATGCCCATCATGCGTGTAAATTTGCCACTGCCGTCTGGAATCAATTTGACACGATTCACACACTGCTGACGGCCCCAGGCATTCATGACAAACGCATCATTTACTGAAATGCAGTAAATTTCATCAATGCCCTGTGCTGTGAAATCTTCATAGAGTTTTTCAAAATCTGGCAATTGATATGTGCTGCAAGTTGGTGTGAATGCACCAGGCAAACTGAAAACTATCACTCGCTTGCCAGCAAAATAATCTGCACTGGTCATGTTTTGCCAGCGATAGGGATTGGGATCAGAAATGCTTTCATCTCGCACTCGGGTTTTGAACGTTACATTTGGTACTTGTTTTGTCATTCTGTTAAATCCTTTTTGATTTTTTCTACAAGTTGTTTCGCTTTTGATACTGGCATATTACCGATGTCCACTCTGAAAATTTTATGTTCATTAGAACCAAGTTTATAGATCACAGCAGCATCTTCTAGCAGTGCGATTTGTTTTTCAAGTTTTGCTACTCTTGCACTATCACCGCTGGATTTGGCTGTTTCCAGATTTGCTTTCATCATAGCAACGTCAACATCGATCTGATCTTGATTTTGAATTTCTGTTATCATTGGTTTTTCTGTCACAATATTTTTCATTTTGCAATCTTTCTTGGTTTACTCAATTTTTTAGAATAGCCGCAAAACTTGCAGACTCTGGGTAACATCGCCATGTTTCATGGTGGTTAAAAACTCTCCAAGCCTCTTTTTCTGTGTTACCAGTTGCCAGCACAGTTTTTACGGTTTTGCCACTTTTTGTTACTCTGTGAATTTCCCAAATAGGCATCAGGGATAGACTCCCTGTGAATTAAATGCCTGTGCCAGTGCAGACAAAATTATTCTTCCAAGATTGTTGGCAACGTCAACATCGATCTGATCTTGATTTTGAATTTCTGTTATCATTGGTTTTTCTGTCACAATAATCTCTTTATATTATTAGATACTTTTAAAGTGTGTCTTCGGTGTCGTCAATATTATCATCTAGTGCAGCTTCTTGAACTCTTCGTCCACATTCACTGCATTGGTAAACATAGATAGGCTTGGCAGCCATTGGTCGTCCGCGAGATACTGTACGTTTTGTAGCAACATCTTCATTCAATTTGAACTTGCGAATACAGTCATTAAATGTGCATTTTGGTTGTAAAGTCTCAAGATCTAAAAAAGTGATATTTGGACTGCGAGGTTTCAGGGACATTTTTTTATCTTTGCTAATAGTGGTTTTTTGTCAAACCACAAAAAAAGCGATAGGAAATCCTACCGCTTTCTGTGTTTGTCTAGAAATCTTAGAACTTGTAGTTAACGTTCATACCAAACATGTTGGCACTGTGATTTGGTGTATTATAGGTATCAACGTAGGTGTAACGTAGATCAAGACCGATGCGCGAAGTAACGCTGTATTCTACACCGGCACCTAGATCATACACTGGATTGGTTGTCATTGTGTTGTTCTTGGTCTTTGGTGCAAAATCATAACCTGTACCAATCATTACATATGGCGTAAAGCTGCCAACTGGATATCCAACCTTACCATTGACAATGGTTGTTTGCGATGGCAGTGTGGTACCGGTGCCCCAAGCGTTGTCAAAATCAAACTCAACTGCTAGATACTTGTTGAAGTTGTATCCTGCATCAAAGCCAATAGTGCCGGTGTTGTCGGCATGCCCGGTCGGAGTGACATAATTCATGCCGGCACCTGCATAAAAGCCGCTGTGTGCATCTTGTGCCATGGCTGCTGTTGCGGTTGTAAACAGTGCTGCAGCGGCAACCATAGATAATAGTGTCTTCTTCATTGTTCTCTCCTTGTTGGTGGATAAGCTAGTTATAATTTCACATTTTTGAAAAAGCAAGTATCGCGAAAAAATTATGATAGCTTGCGTTCTCTAGCTTTGGTGCTCTTGCGTTTGTTTTTTTGGAAATAGCCGCGAGGATCGGTTATATATTGCGATTTGGCTATATTAATGCGGCCATTTTCAGTGGCGGAAGCAATGGTTTGCGGTTTCATTTCAAATAAATCACAAATTTTCACAGTTAGTCTCTCACAGTTACTTGTGTTGCTGTGCGGTTTTTGTTGTTTAAACGAGATTTTGAGTTTTTCTTCAATGCCTTGAAATAAAGTTTCATTTCACTTGCACGGTCATGCGCTAGGCATGCTTTGTACATTTTTCTCAACAATTTTGACCATTTCATTGCGTTAAAGTCCTTGTGTGTCAGTGTGATTATTTATCAACGACGGCAACACTACGTCTTGTAAAATGCGATCTACAGCCACTTCGCCGCCTTGTATGGTGGCAAATTTGACTTTGCATGCATTCAACAAGTTGGCCACTTTGCGGTCATAAATTTCTGCTTCTTCTAAGTCTCGTTGATTGCGTCCAATAGGATTGTAATCAAAATGACGTTGCAGCAAAAAGTTGTGATTATTGTATTGGTTGAAAACTTCCATGACCAATTTTGGAAAATTTTCGCTGAGTATACCAGGTTTGAGATACACAAGACCCAGAGGAATCGGACTGTCGGTTACTACCCAGTCAACACCAGAATTGACCAATCTTGCAATTCTACGCTGCTGTTTGGCAAAAACATAAATTTGATCGTCTAGAATATTGTAACGCTGTTCCCAAGTGGCATCTTTGGCATATTCTGTTACAAGTTCAATATTCAATTTAAGTTTTTTCATTTCGTAAAACAAGCCAGCTGCAGCAGTACTTTTTCCTACACCTGCCCCGCCCCAAATGTTAATGATCTGCATTGGTCACTCCTCGAGTCGGCGTTCCAGTTCGACACGCACACTTTCACTTAGATCATAGTTGAAATCTGGCCGGTCTTCGTTTAGTGCATCAAGATTTTTCAACGCCCAAAGATAATAATCATTGGGAATTTCATGGAATTCTTTGCCTTTGTTTTTGCCAAACGGCCAAGTTTTGTAAACCAGTGGTCTCCAACAAATGTTGTGTATCTGTTCGCCAAGATCTGGTTCGTCAGTGGCTTGCTCAGTGGCCAGTGCATAGTCAACTAGAAATTCAAACAACACGGCACAGACCAATGTGTCATCGCCAGCACGATGCGCAACAGCAGCATCGTCAACAGGTAAATCCAACTTATAACGCAAATAGCTGAGACTGTATTGCATGTCTGTAAAAGACACTTCCATTAGTTGCTTGGCCAAGCGATAGGTACAGATCCAGCGACTTTTATCGTTGGCAATTTCAGCCAATTGATTTTGCCCTGCTTCCAGCCATGATTTAGCGAGAACTGTTTGATCATATTGACAATTGTGAGCAACAAAATATGTGGTATTATTGGTGTGCAGTAAATCATCAACTAAATCAAGAGAATCGACAAACTTGGGCTTGTTGGCAATCATTCTGTTACTGATTCGTGTTTTTGCACTGGCTTCAGGTGGAATACTGTTTACAGCTCCTAACAAAGCGTCTTTGACTATCCAATTTTTGCCATCATATCTTGCACCGGCTATTTCGACAATTTCAGCTTGTTCAGCGTGCAAATTGGTGGTTTCTGTATCCAACACAGTAACGCTTTTGAGAAATGTATTTCTGTTCATGACAACAGCATAACCGTTATAGATTTGGCCATGCAATCTACTTATATCAAAATATTGATGTTGGGACCTAAAAAATTAAATCGGCAATAAAAGCTGTTGGGGCGATTTTGCACATTTTGTATGTTGAACCAGTAAAGTTGGTCAGGAAATATCCAACCGTTGATGTTGTTGGGCACCAGCTGTATTTGTCCTTGCAAATTTACATCCCAAAAATCCCAAACAACGCCAGTTGGAGGCAGCGTCAATGATTGCTGTGCTTGGTTTGTCATGGTGATGCTGATACCTGCAGGTTCAGCACTGGCCCAGCTGCGTAGTCCTGGTATGAATACATTTTCAAACGGTGTTGTCATAGCAGCATTTACTGCAACTTGCTGCATTTGTCCTGTTAATTTAAAAGGAAAACAATAGGTTGTAGCTTGCGGTAAGTTGTATTGATACGTTGGGCTATACCGTGTGATGATATAAGCACCCTGCGGCAGATACTTGTAGCTATAGGTTTGGAAATTGTCATTTCTTGGACAAAATGGCGGTGATCCACAGGGTGGCGGCAATGGTGGAATTGGCCCTGGCGGTGGTGGTGGATAAGGACCGCACTGTGGAAAATGTGCAGGAAATGGTCCCATACCGGGTGTGCCGCAGGGCAGTGGAAAGCAGGGAGGCACTGCACAGTCATAGCGATTTTGACACAATGGATAAAACGGTGTTGGAAAGCACTGCTGTACACCGCAAGGCAACGGAAACCCAGGAATATAACCTTGATAGGGCGGCACACATGGCAAACATCCTGAGCAACAAGGTGCAGCAGGTCCGCAGCAGTTACACCCGCAGTTGCCGCCGTATAGCAAACACTGTGGCGAAGGACCGCCAGCCCATGGCGGCGGAGGAAACGGACAAGGCATGCCAGCTGGAGCTATTGGTGGGTTATATTGACTACAGCCATTGCAGTTGCATCCACAGCAGCCACCGCCAGAATAGCCTCCTTGGCCAAACGATACAATGGGTTCATTGGGCAACACTTGTTCAGATGCAAGGTTTTCAGCTCTTTGGTCAGGTGGTAATGGATCTGGCATGCTGTATTTATGGATATAACATGCGGTACCTAGCTGTGGCAAAGAAACTAAATAGCTCAAGCATATTTGGTAACAACAACACATGAGCATTTACACATATCCTGTTTTAGGTTATCCAGGTCCAACTGGGGCAACAGGTGCCACTGGTGCACCATCCATGGTTACAGGTCCGACTGGAGCCAGCATCATCGGTCCCACCGGATTTACTGGAGCTGCGTCTATGGTAACAGGACCTACTGGTTGTATCGGTGTCACAGGTCCCACAGGACAACAGGGTTCGATTGGATATACCGGACCAACTGGATTTACTGGATCAACAGGTGCTTCAATTACAGGTCCAACTGGATCTGTGGGATACACAGGTCCGGCAGGTAGAGCAAGCACCATTACAGGACCTCAAGGACCCACTGGACCTAGAGGCTTTACTGGTCCAATTGGCTTGGCATCAACAGTTACAGGACCTACAGGCCCATTTGGACTAGGCAGCACAGGGGCCACTGGTCCGGCAGGTTCATGCGGTGCAACCGGCCCAACAGGATTGCCTGGATATGGCAACACAGGTCCGCAAGGTCCCACAGGACCTGCCAATGGACCAACTGGGGCAACAGGACCAACTGGAGTTTCTGGTCCAACTGGTCCGCAAGGACAACAAGGTAGTCAAGGTCTTCCCGGCAGCATAGGTGAACGTGGACCAACTGGCTACACAGGAGCAGCCAGCACAGTAACAGGACCCACAGGCTATCAAGGACCCACAGGCCCTGTTGGGTCACAAGGAAATATAGGTACAACCGGCCCAACAGGTCTGCGAGGTGCCACAGGCTATACCGGTAATACGGGCAGTACTGGACCTCAAGGTGTACAAGGTAGCCAAGGCAACATTGGTGCCACAGGACCTATGGGACTAACAGGACCTACTGGGACAACCGGGCCTACTGGGTCAACAGGTCCTGTTGGCTCAATGGGTGTTACTGGTGCTACTGGAGCAACCAACCCTAACAGCACCAGCATAACAGTTTCTAATATAACAGCAAGTGGAACCTACTATCCCACGTTTGTTTCTGCAACCAATGGTGCCGGCCTAGCAGTTGGAGCCAGTAATGGACTAAAATACAATCCTGGAAATGCACAAGTAACCGTGTGTGGAGCAATTCAAGTTGGCAGCAATGTCAATGTTGGCAATGTGATAACATCTGGTAATGGTATCTATACAACAGGTCAATTTGGAGGGTCATATGCCGATGGTATAGTAGTTGATTATGTATCAGGTCTAGGACGTATCAGTGTAGGTGCTCAAGACAGCATCACTTTTTATACTGGAGGTCCTGCTACCAATCCACTTTTAACTATCAATTCGATTGGGTCAGTTTCTGTACCTATAAAATTGACTTCTAATGCTTATACCAATGGCTCATTGATAGTAGCTGGTGGTGCGGGAATAGGCGGCAATCTCAATGTGGCCAACAACGCCAGCATCAGCGGCAATGCTGCAGTTATTGGCAATATAGTTCTAAACACTGCAGGTCGCGGTATAGTATTCCCAGACAATACTTTCCAAATCACCGCAGGCGGTGTGTATAATATAACAACTGTTGCCAGCAGCAGTTATGCAGCCAATGCCAGTGATAGATTCCTAGCAGTTGGCTATACCACAACTGGTACGGTTTTAATAACACTGCCAAATACTGCCAGTGTTGTACTAGGCACCCAACTGATAATCAAAGATACAGGCGGCAATGCAGGTGCAAATAACATCACCATTGACGGTTATTCTACCAATACCATTGACGGTCAGCTGGGTGTATCTATTTCAGCAAACTACAACAGCTACACCTTGGTATATACAGGTGGTACAAATTGGAGCGTGATCTAAAATGAGTTTTATCACCAATCAACTTAATGGAAATATCGCTGTAACAGGTAACATAGTTCCTGCAAGCAACACCAGCACGCTGGGTTCTGCCACACAAGGCTGGGGCAATATTTTCATAGCCAATGGCAATATAACAGCAGTGCCAGAACAAATAACTGTCATACCAAATTTCACTTTTGATCAAGCAGTGACCTACAGCATACAAATGACTGATCAACTCTACATCGGTCAATATGGCTTGACAAATGGCATAAGTGCTCCCTATACGGTTATACAATTGACAACAGCCAATACTGGACTAGCCATTGGTGATACAGTCACTGGTACCAACATTCCACCCAACAGTGCGATACTGTTTGTTGGTTCAGGCATCTACAACAATATCATTATCATAGATCAAACAGTAAATGGCTCTGTTCCTGTCTATGGAACCATTCTCAGTTTTATCAGAATTAATGTTGCTCCTGCATTGGCTATCAGCACGCAAACAGCCACTGACATTCAATTG
>Ga0007816_1000643_pt1 | contig 10151 bp, 21 predicted proteins | sample CryBogCBE27Jul09_FD_71213 | JGI IMG/M metagenome (GOLD analysis project Ga0007816, IMG submission 71213) | Freshwater microbial communities from Crystal Bog, Wisconsin, USA - CBE27Jul09 | ecosystem: Environmental > Aquatic > Freshwater > Lake | place: Crystal Bog, Wisconsin, USA | collected...
GCGGCAGTACCAGACGGGCACCGGCCGCATGGGCTGGGCCTCGCAGAAGCAGGCGGCGGATCCGCAGACGGTGCACGGGAACTCGCCCAGGCCAGGCTTGCGCCATATGGTCTGGGTCGGGCCGTCGAAGAGGCTGGGCTGGGCGGTCATGCACTCACCCCGAAGATGCGGTCGATCTCGGCGGCGAGAGCCGAGCCCGGCGCCGTCTCTGAGTGCCAGACGTGCGCGCCCATCAGGGCGGCCAAGGCGGCTCTCCGGTATGTCTGGGCCTCCGCATCGTCCAAGGGGGCCAGAGCGCGTTGGACGTCGGCGTGGGCCTGCTGGCGGATCATGTCTCGCCGGGCGCGGTCCCTCGCCTTCCGTAGCGCGGCCGCGGCGTACGCTTCCGCCGGATAGAGGTCTGATCGGCGGACGACGACGGGGCGCTTCATGAGTGCCGATCCATCACGGGCGCGTCGCTCATCTCACGGCGCAGGGCGGCCACGAAGTCGGTCATGCGGCGGTCGGATATCAGCGCGATAAGCTGTGTCAGACCGTCATAGTCCGCCCAGCCGACGACCATGCGCGCGGCGGTCTCGCAGGCGTCTTGGCTGTGCAGGACGTCGGCGCTGCGGTTGCGGCGCTGGACCTCCTTGGCCTCCTGTTCCCTCGCCTCACGTTCTGCGCGGAGGGCCGCCAGCTTGGCGGACTGTTGATCGGAGGGCGTGGCGGCAAGCTGGTCCAGCACCACGCCCTTGTCCATGTCGGTGCCTGAGACCTCGGCCAGCACCTCGGGGGTGATGTTCTTGCCCCGGCGCAAGTCTCGCTCAACCGTGCGCTTGTTCACACCAAGGCTACTGGCAGCTTGTGCCGCGTAGGAAGTTAGCGACAATTTGTCGCTATTTGGTCCGGGCTTCGATTTGACCTCACCACGGCGGACGAGGATTTCTTCCCGCCTGGCGTGGTGGTCGGCGCGCTGGGCGTCGGTCAATTCCTTCCGGGCGAAGTTCTCTTCGATCTCCCAGAGTTCGGCTAGGTCGTCGTCGCCCTGAAAGACGAAACACTCCACGCCTTCTTGGCCCAACTGGCGGACGGCCTCCAGCCGGTGAGCCCCGGCGACGAGCGTGAACCAACTGCTCCCACGGCCGTCGTGATGGCGCACGACGGAGATCGGAGTTTGCAATCCGATCTCCTTGATCGACTGCGCCAACGCATCGACATGAGCGCGGTCAATTGGTCGCCGTCTTGGCCCGACGTCGATGGCGTCGAGTTCAATCCATTCCGCTTTCATGGTCACTCACCTACGCGAGGAAACGGCTTTGCCTCTGGCCCCGCGCTGATCCATTCCAGCTTTCGCAAGTTCCGACGCTGGCAAAATGCGTTAAACGCCAAGATGTAGAGTGCGACCACCTCGTAGCGCAGCACCGGCCGTTGCTTGGTCGCCGATTGATGAAATCGCGACCGCAACCGAGATGCCGGGTGTCCATCATTGGGAATGTTAAGACCGTCCGTCACCATTTGGAGAAACTGTTCCGCCTTAAGCGGATTGTGCCGATGGCAGACGTAGGCGGCCAAGATCAACGCTGAACCTGGCAAACGATAGAAGGCGGTCAGCTTGCGGACCTTTGCGGGGAAAGTGTGAACCTCTCCATTTTTATCTAGCCAGTCGAATGCTTGTTCAGATGACAACTGTGCATTGAGATTGGCGCGGCCTCGGTCGTACCCCCAACCCATCTGGGCGACTGCTGCCAATACATTTGCGTTTTGCACTTTTTGTATGGCCAACACGTCGCCCAGCGATCTGCGGCGCCCGATATCTGTTTTGTTTTGCGCACGCCGCTCAAGACCAAACGCGACAAACATCATCACCGTCATGTCGGCATCGATGATAGCTGAAAGGCGATGCTGTCCATCGTTCAGCAGCCCCTCCCGCGATATGCCGATCCCTTGGTTCGTGACCATCCATTCGCCGCGCCTTATGGCGGCGGCAAACGTCTCGACGGCAGCCGACGAAATGTTTCGATTGTCAGGATTTCGCTGAAGAATGTATTTCGCGAGTTCTGGCGAAATTTCAATTTTTACTACAAATTCTTGCGTGCGACCACGCTCCAACAACGCCTTGAACGCGGTCACTTCAGGCGGCGTAACGCTCTCTCTATCTCTCTCTTTTCCTATCACCGGCTTCGGTGTATCCTTTTCAGGGTCGTGAAACTTCAGCATCTCGACTTCTCCTAATTTGCCCCTCGGGGCAGTGAAGCCCGGCGTGTCAGCGCCGGGTTTTTTCGTTTTCGGGATTGATCGCCAGTTCATGCGGACTGCCAGACAATGGCGTGCTTCCCGCCCCGGCTGTCGCCGCGCTTGCCGCTGTCCTTGATCAGTCCCAGGCGCGACAACTCGCTGAAGCGTGGCCGGATCGACAGAAGATCCACCCGCATCCGGTGGGCGATCTGCTCCGGCGTGCCGGGGGCCCGGCGGACCTCGAGCAGCACCCGCTCGCGCAGGGTGCCTGCAACCGGGGCGATGGCCTCGGCAGCTTCGCGCGAGGTGTCCCGCGCCTTCCAGCCCGGAGCGTCGGGGTAGGTGGTGAACAGATCAGCCTGCATTCTCTCGCTCCCCCAATTAAAGGCGTCGTCGCGCCCACATTTCCAAATCCGCGCCGACGTCAAACGTCCGCTTGCCGACCTTCGTCAGAAGCCATCCGATGGACGCGAGAAGTCCGAGCGCGATCCGCAGCCCTAGCGCTCCGCGCGATCTGCAAGCGGGCGTTCCGCGCGGCGATTTCCGCTCGTTCAGTTTCAATTTCGATCTCCCGCTGATTGCCGATGACGGGGCTGAAAAGCGCCTCGACGAAGTCGTCGCCGAAATAGGCCGCGAGGCTGTCCTCCAGCCGCCAGCCGCACGATCTGTCCCTGACCAGCCGCGCCAAGTCGCGCTTGTCTGTCCGAAGCCGGAAGGCCAGCTCGCCAAGCGAAAGGCCAGGGTGCAGAGACAGAAACGCTTCGACGTAGTTGGCGACCCGCTCACCCCGAGCGGGAACGTTGTCTTTTTTGTTCGTGATCCCGGTCATCGCTGCCCTCATGGTTTGAACACCGAAGAGGTGGAGGGACGCGGATGGAGACTGACGAAGGTGGTGGTTCTGAACTGATCGTGGAGGCGATCAGGCTTGCAGTGGCGGCGGCTCAATGGAGGGCCGCCGCCCTGTCCAGTCCGAACGACCGGCGCGACTTCTCGTCGCTGGCGCGAGGATACTCCCGACGCTCTGCGGTCCTGCTCGACCGCTTTGCGCGCGAGGAATGAGGTGGCGGCGACCCGGGGAGGTGGGCCGCCGCCTGCCGGGCCCTCTGTCGTCATCAGGAGGCCTGGCGATGCCATCAGATGAGCCCGACGAACTTGAACACGACCCAGAAGATCAGACCCCAGAGGGTCGCACTCAGGGTGAGCGTGAAGGCCATCGTCGCCAGCGGGTGCCAGCGGCGGCTATTCGTCATTCCGGCGTTCTCAGCGGCTGCGGCGGTGACGCCGATCACCAGCAGCACGGCGGGGATCACGTCAGTCATGCGTCCTCTCCGACGTTGAGCAGTTCCTCTTCGGTCAACGGGATCATGTGGGTTCGCGCGGCGTCCAAAATCGACGGATGCCGCCACTTCGGGATCGAGCGCTTGGTGTGCCAGCTCTTGACGGTCGAAGGCGGCAGGTCGCCGAGCTTCGCCGCCATCGGGCGGATGCCTCCAAACTTCTCGAATACGCTGCTCATCGACGCGACCTCGGAACGTGCTTTATTCGCACATACCGTCGTTCTGAACGTGCGTCAATCGCACTCGCATGTGCGGAGTGCATCTTTGAGACTGCGGGCATGGGCCCGAACCAGATAGTCGAGACATTGCGGCGCCTCGGCATCCGCCACGAGGAGATCGCCACAGCGATTGGCCGGGAGCGCACGGCTGCGACCAAGATGATGAACGGCACCCGCGCCGTGCAATTCAGCGAGGTCGAACCGCTTCTGGAATTGATCCGCCACCACGGCGGCGATCCCGGCAACATCGCCACGATGCCCGACCTGCCAGTGGTCGATCCGGCGTTGTCGTATGTCTCGATCGAGGTGCTTCCGACATTCGCCGGCATGGGCGGCCGCGGGAGCGGCGACGGCGACCCGGAGACGGCCCTAGTCTCGCGCCGCCTGGTCGAGGACGAGTTGCGCGCCCGGCCGGCCGACCTGCTGCTGGTGAACGTCCGAGGCCCCAGCATGGAGCCGCTTTTCCTTCACGGCGACCAGCTGCTGATCGACACGCGGGACAAGAGCCCGACCCAGCCGGGGCCCTTCGCCCTGCTGTTCAGCGACGGCTATGCAATCAAGGACGTGGCTTGGGTGGAGCGCCGGACGCTGCTGCGGATCTCGTCACGTAATGGGGAGTATCCCGAGGAAGTGCTGACCCCTGAAGAGGTACAGATCATCGGTCGCCCGGTCTGGTTTGCCCGTCGGCTCTAATCCAGGATGTGGTTCTGAGAGATGTAGGGGGCGATATCGTCGCCCGCGCCGGAAGCGCAGTTCTTGTTCCAAGCTGTGGCAAACGCGCCCGGTGACCGCTCGCGAAGGATCATCTTTCCGGCGGGGGTCATCACCGCCTCCATCTGCAAGTGCGCTCCGAAACCGTTGGTGCTGCGGTATGTGAAGCACCCTGCGTTCGATGGCGACACGACCAGAGAGATGAGTTCAAACGCCTTCGGATCCTTCATGGACTGCTTCAGTTCGACCGCTTCCATGGCCGCCGACTGCATCGCCTTGTCGTGCGGGGTGGACTGCTTCGGTTTGCCGTCCGCGCTTTTGACTTGCTCTGCCGATTTCTGAGCATCGGCTTCGGCAGCCTTGGCCTTCGCCTCTTCCGCCGCTTGTTCGGCGGGCGTGAGCTTAGCCAGGCGTTCCGTTTCCGCGCGCTGCGATATTGATCCGGCGACGACCATCGCAACAAAGCCCAGCCCAAAGAGAACCAACAGAGATTTCCACGCGAGGCCGTTCGACTTCTTTTTGGGCGGCGTCACCCCGGCACCGCACCCGACACATGTTTTCGCCTGGGTGCTGATTTCGCGCCCGCACTCTGGGCATTTCATCAAGGCCATCGTTCGTCCCCCGTTGGTCTTGCACGTTAGCTCGCGAGGGCGCGGACCTGTCAACGACCTTCGCTCGCCGCTTGAGTGACCCGGGTCGTCGCACATAAATCGCACACTGTGCGAAATGTGCGTTGACGAAAGTGCGTAAATCGCACAATCTCTGCCCTGTCAGCAGGGAGAGCACACATGCAAACCGGGACACTGGGTATCGATCTCGATGTCGAGATCGAGGGTTACTACGAGCGGGCAGAGCCAGATGTCGGCATCATGTCCGGCGGCTGGATTGCCGAAGAGATCGTCGGCCTCTGGGCTGACGTTGCGCGGTTCGACCTTCAGGCGGGACGCCGGGTCGAGAAGCGCGTCAACCTCCTCGCCGGGGTCGATCTGCGGTCCAAGGACGTGCAGCGACTGCTGGGCAACATCTTCGACACCATCGACGTGGACCGCATGTCCGAGGCTCTTGCGGAGTACGCCGCATGACCGCCCCGAATGCAGCCGCCCAGATGGTCGAGACCTATCCCGACATGCGGATGGGCGTGACCGGCGTGATGATCGTCGGGTTTCGCAGTGCGCAGCACAGCTTCGATTTCGAGCCTGCTGAAAGCCAGCATTTCCACCATCTCGGCGGTCTGGTGACGTTCACCTCCGCCCGGGCCGCGCTGGATTGCGTCCATGCCGCAGATGCCGCCTGGCGCGACTGGCTGAAGCGCCGGCAGCGCCGCGGAGGGGTTGCGGCATGAATGGCTCCCCCTTCGACGACATCACCCCGGCCGACGCCGTCGGCCTCGTCGCGACCTGCGTCTGCATGGTCGCCATCTTCTTCACCCTCTGGATTATCACCCCATGAACGCCGAAGTGAAACGCCCGAAGGGCTGGATCGATCCGATCCGCGAGGCGCAAGCCGTCGCCGCCCTGCGCGAGAGCCTCGCCTCCATCGAACTCGACGAAGGCGAAGTGTCCGACTTGATCGAGGGCGAGACCTCGCTGTTCGAGGCCATCGACAAGCTGCTCGCCCGCATGGTGGACGCCCACCTGATGCTCGACGGCATCAAAGCGGCGACGGAGCGCCTGCAGGCCAGGCGCGAGCGGTTCGAGCGGGCGGTGGAGACGAACCGGGCTTTGATCGAACAGGCGATGATGATCGCGGACGTGGCCAAGATCGACCGGCCGACCCACGGCCTGACGTTGGCCAAACGGCCGGCGAAGGTCGAGGTGATCGACGAGGCCGCGATCCCTGCGCGGTTCTGGGTCGCCAGCGATCCCAAGCTCGACAAGCGGGCCCTGGGCGAAGCCCTGAAGGCCGGAGATGCCGTCGAAGGCGCGGCCCTCGTCACGCCCTCCCCCTCCCTCACCATTCGGAGCGCCTGACCATGTCTAGCCTCATGACCACGCAGCCCAGCGCGGCCTTCAGCCCGTCCCAGCTGTCACTGATCAAGCGCACGGTGGCGAAGGACACACTCGACGCGGAGTTCGACCTGTTCATCGCCGTGGCGAGCCGCCACCGGCTCGATCCGTTCCGCAAGCAGATCAGCGCCCTGGTCTTCAACAAGGGGTCGAAGGACCGCCGCCAGATGGCGATCATCACCGGGATCGACGGCCTGCGCGCCATCGCCGCCCGGTCCGGCCGCTATCGCCCCGACGAGGACGAGCCCGAGTTCTACTATGCCGAGGAGCTGAAGGGCCCGCACAATCCGCTTGGCCTTGAGCGGGCGGTCGTCCGTCTCTTCATGCTCGCTCCGAACAACGAGTGGCGCCGGGTGACCGGCGTGGCCTACTGGGAAGAGTTCGCCCCGATCAAGGAGGACTGTCCCGCAGGCTTCGACTATGTGGACACGGGCGACACATGGCCCGACGGCAAGCCGAAGCGGAACAAGGTTGCCCGCGGCCCGATGGTCCGCACCCTCGACACGACGGGCAACTGGGGCCGGATGCCGCGGGTCATGCTGGCCAAGTGCGCCGAGGCCCAGGCGCTTCGCCGGGCGTTCCCCGAAGACCTTTCCGGTCTCTATGAGGCGGGCGAGCTTGACCGGGCCCAGGCCGAGGAACTGACGCCCAGCGAGATGGTCCAGGCCGCGGCGGTCGAGGACCGGATGGGCCGGATCGGGGCCGGGGTTCACCTGATCATGCAGTTCGACCCGCATGAGCCCCTCGAGCGCATTCCGCTCGGCCAGGTTCATGACCGCCTCGAGGCTGAAGTGAACCGGATCGGCTCGACGGCAAAGCTGGCGTGGTTCGAGAGCGTTAACACCCAGCCCATGCGGGAGTTCTGGGGCCACGCGAAGGCCGACGCCCTCCACATCAAATCGCTGATCGAAGCCCGGCGCGAGGCGCTGGCCAAGGAAGAGGAAGCGGCATGAACATCAGCATCCCTTCAGCCGATACTGCTGGCTTCGTGGAGGCTGTCCAGAACGCCCCGGAGCCGCATCCGGCAGCGGTGGCCCTGAACATCCACCGGATGCCCTACAGGACCCCGTCTGAGCGCGCAGTGCGCAACGAGAACATCCGGCGGCTTCGGCTGGTCGGGATGAAGCTTGCCGAGATCGGGGACCTATTCGACCTGACCCCGTCCGGGGTTCATCACATCTGTTCAGGGAGGCGCGGCAGATGAGCCGAGACGTGCCCGAGTGGATCGGCAAGACGCCCGAAACCCCCATTCCGCCCCGCGTCAAGCTGCGGGTCTGGGAGCGCCAGGGAGGCCGCTGCGCCCTGACCGGCGTCAAGATCAATCCGGGGGATAAATGGGAAGTGGATCACCGCGTGGCCCTGATCAACGGCGGCTTGAACATCGAGAGCAACCTGCAGGTCGTCCTGTCCACCGCGCACAAGGTCAAGACCCGCGCCGACGTGGACGAGAAGGCCAAGGTCGCCCGGCTGAAACAGAAGCACCTCGGGATGCGCTCACCCAAGCGCGGCCTGTCCCACCCCACCCTGCGCCGGAAAATGAACGGCCAAGTCGAAGCGAGGAACAAATGACCGAGACCATCATCGCGGCGGCCGGTGCCGCTCTGCTCACCGGAGGGATTGTCGGGTGGGTTGCCTTCAACATCGGCCATCAGGTCGGTCACGCGGACGGCTATCTCGAGGGATGGCGTCACCATGAGGCGACCATCGAGCCGAGGCCCCAGCGGGGCAGCGACGGGCGGTTCAAGCCGAGGGCGCAGGCGTGACCGTCCGCCCCATCGCCCCGATAGCCGAACAGGCCGCCAAGCCTCTTCGCCGCGCACCGGTCGCTCCGCCGCCGAAGCTCGCGTGGCTGGCCCTCGACCAGCTGGTTGTCGATGAGGCCTATCAGCGAGGCCTGTCGCACCGCTCCCTGGCGATGATCCGCAAGATCGTCGCGACCTGGTCGTGGTCTGCGTTCAAGCCGCTCTCCGTCGCGCGCAACGCCGACGGCCTCTATGAGGTCATCGACGGCCAGCACACGGCCATCGCCGCGGCCACGCACGGTGCCATTGAGACGTTGCCCTGTGTGGTGCTGACCCTCGAACATGCGAGTGAGCGGGCATCGGCCTTCGTCGAGATCAACACGAACCGGATCGCCTTGACGGCCTTCGCCGTTCACCGCGCCAAGGTCGCTGCCGGTGACGAGATCGCGGTCGGCATCGACCAGGTGCTGGCCGAAACGGGCTTCGAGCTGGCCGAGGCCTATTCGAGCAAGGACATGCACCCGGACAATGTGCTGACGGGGATCGGGACGCTGCACAAGATCGTGCGCAACAGCGGCCTTCCTCGCCTCCGTCGGCTGCTCACGATTGCCCGGGATGCCGAATGGCAACCGCTGCCTATCCAGGTGCTGAAGGGCCTCGACCTGGCCGTCTGGAAAGGGACCGGTGCAAGGGACGCCGAGCTGATCAGATGCCTGTCTATGACATCGCCGGATGTCCTCCTCAGTCGGGCCGAGAGCGTCAAGAAGAAGGGCGACCCGCTCCAGGTGGAGATCGTCAACCAGATCCGCAAATTCATGCCAGAGGAGAAGGCCGCGTGAGCGCCATCGGACACAACAGCGACGACGTGCTGACCCAGGCCGCCCAGACCAGGCTGCGGACCATTGCAGACACCACCCGCAGCCTAAAGCGGGGGGACCGGGTGAGGGTGACGCGGGAGCAAACGGTGGACGACATGCCGTGGAAAGATTGCGATACTTTTGTCGTCAACTTCAAAAACGGGCCACTGGCCGCGAGCGACGACCCCACCATTATCTCGATTGAAGTTATAGAGCGGCCCCTTCAGGTGGGTGATCGGGTGACTGTGGAGGGTTTTGACGAGCAAGGTGCCATCACCGCCATCGGCAAACATTACTCTTTGGTCGAGCTAGACTGTCGGGCCGAGGTTCCCGCCATGCACGATGACCTTCGGAGGGCGTCATGACCCACACAGACCTGAGGGGATGTCCTTGGTGCGGTCAGCAGCCATGCATGGAGCCAGAAGACCCCGAAACACAGGGCGACGCATGGACGCGGATTAGCTGCCAGAACCCGGAGTGCATTGCTGAATGCCAACTCATGGTTTGCGGCGACCATGACCACGAAGCTGAAGCCATCACCGCATGGAACACCCGAGCCCGCACCCCCGACACCGCCCCTAACCAGAGCGCGGACCTGATAGTCGAAGCTGAGCAGGTCCGGGACTGGATGAAGCGTCAGGACCTCAAGTTCTCTTGGCAAACCGTTGACAATCTCATCACCGCCCTCCGCGCAGCAGAGGCTGAGAACGCGAGGCTGTCCGAAGAAAACCGCGCACTTCGGACAAATTACCGCTCGGGAACATTCGGGGATTTAAACGCATCTGACATGCGAAATATTCCCGATCAGGAAGACGATGTTTCAGAGGCCCAAGAATGGGAGGACTTTGATCGTGACTGTTGATCTCAATGCCTGCAAGCCGTGCCCATTCTGCGGCAGTCATGACTTATCCACCAATGGACATGGCGCTTACACCATAGTGGTGTGTTGCGATTGTTTGGCTGAAGGCCCGCACGGACATCCCAGCAAAGCCATTTCGCGCTGGAACACCCGCACCTGTGCCGAAATCGACATGGTGACGTTGAGCCGCTCCGACCTTGAAAA
>Ga0007816_1000650_pt1 | contig 10085 bp, 12 predicted proteins | sample CryBogCBE27Jul09_FD_71213 | JGI IMG/M metagenome (GOLD analysis project Ga0007816, IMG submission 71213) | Freshwater microbial communities from Crystal Bog, Wisconsin, USA - CBE27Jul09 | ecosystem: Environmental > Aquatic > Freshwater > Lake | place: Crystal Bog, Wisconsin, USA | collected...
CGTTCACATGCAGGTGGTCGCCCACGCCTGAGCAAGGACGAGCAAAAGGCCATACGTGACGAGATCAAAGAAGCTGTATTGGCTGCCGCAAATGCTGCAGGTGCAGGTAATGTGCCCGGTGGTGTCAAGCGTATGATCAAGGACTTGACTGAGCCAGTTATGAACTGGAGAGAATTGTTGCAACAACAAATCCAAAGCACAGTCAAGAGTGACTTTACATGGTCCAAGCCCAGCCGTCGCAGTTGGCACATGGACGCAGTCATGCCTGGCATGAAGCCCGGTGAGCAAATTGATGTTGTGATCGGTATTGACACTTCAGGCTCAATCACTGATAAAGACTTGAAAGTGTTCTTGAGCGAGATCAAAGGTATCATGGAAGCCTACGATGAGTACAAGATTACAGTAGTGGGGTGGGATACTGAAGTTCACAATAGCGGTGAGTTTACCAGTGATAACTTGGAAGATATCAGTAGTTTTGAACCCGGTGGCGGTGGCGGCACTGACCCACATTGTGTATGGAACTGGTTGAAAGAAAACAACATCGAGCCCAAGAAATTGATCATGTTTACAGACTTTTGCTTTTTTGAATGGCATCCAGCAGAAGTAGAGCCTTATGCTGATACAGTATGGATTATCAAAGGCAATCCCAGTGCCGAACCCGAATTTGGTGTGTGGGCTCACTACGAGAACGCTGACAAATGACAACTGAAGACAGCAATGGCTTCTTGGTGTCGTGGGACGAGGATGGCCTTGAGGCGTGTGTGGATCTTGGTGCGCTAGAACAAGAAATCATGTGGAACACGTTGCAAGGCCAATCCACTCCTGTTGTAAGGCAAATGATCGATGGTATGATGATGAGAGTTAAAACTAAAACACTCAGGCAGTACGAAATTTATACCTTACACGTCAATACTGACATCAATAGAGATGACCTAGTAGAGATGTTTAACCAAGATCGACCAAAAGCCATTGAACTGATCAGGGCACATGGCATACAAGTTTTTAGCAATGTAAAAGAAAAGGAACTAGAATGGAATATGTTGACGCAACAAAATTAAAACCCAAACAAGCAAAACAACTGGTAATGGATTTGCAAAAACGTATCTATAGTTTAGAAAACTGTTTAGATGATTTGAGCAGAAGTGTGGAGATTGCACAGTATAGCAAACAATATCATGTGACAGAAACCTTTGTACGTGACGCAGAACACCTACTTAAAGATCGTTTGGTTTTTCCCGAAATTGAACAAGCAGATATGAAGTACACTATTATTGAAGGCGAACTCAGCCAAGACACAATAGAAGAAATTCAGAAGAAACATGCTAAAGTATAACGAAGCAAATCCCCTGGCAGTTTTCGGGTTAAGAGAACTCGAATTCTGCCCCCCGCATTTTACTCGTGTGGAGTTTGCATTAAAAACACACGAAAAAGCTGTAAGCGACTGGATATGGGCAAACTTGTCAGGTCGCTTTTATTATGGCGATTGGTATACTAAAACCGAAGGCGATAGTGTGGCATTTCAGAAGTGTGCAGCGTTTGAAATTGCCGGAGAAGCCAGCATGTTTGCACTAATGATAGATCAAATTAATAAACACGATTTCGAATTCTAGAAAAATTTTTTCGGTCTAACTGTCTCTGTTAAATATATGTATAGTTTATTACGGAGACACTATGACAGACGAAACAACTCAAACAGTAGACGCAACTGCTACCCCAGAAGCAGCACCACAAGTTCAATTGCAATTGCAAGATATTTTGGCTGCCGCACAATGTATCCAATTGGCTAGCACACGCGGTGCATACCGTGCCGAAGAATTCACACAAGTTGGTGGTGTATACGAACGCCTAGTGGCATTCTTGCAAGCCAGCGGTGCATTGCAACCAGCAACCACAGAAGCATCTGCTGAAGCACCTGCTGCAGAATAAGGAATCAAAATGATTAAACATGTCGGTAAACACAACAACAAGAAAATTGTATTGCTATGGCGTCGTGTGCCCAATGAAGGGCATATGGCACTGGTGCTATACAGCGATACGCTTCCACGTATGATCCATGACGAAGTCATGCGTCAATTGGAGAGTCCAATTGGACAAAATGCCAAGGAATTGTCGGACGTGTTGTTCCGTACTACCATGGCTGATGGCCGCAACGCCCTGGAAGTATTGCACAAAGAAGGCTTTATCAAGAAAGTGCCAACTAGTCAAGTGTTGATCACACCGACAACCAAATCAACAGTTCGTTTAGATGAATTAAATGACATTCTAGACGAAATGGAAAAGGGAGAGGAAGCGGTCAAACGTTTGTCAGAAATTGACAAAGGCATTGGCATGACAGGTAAGAAACGCAAGACCAATGAAGGTCGTGAAGTTGGCATGCCTCCAAACAATGCCAGTGTTAGTAGAACCAATATGGATGTAACTGCCACTGATAGTGCTGCTGCATACTTGAAAGGTGCACTGAGCGAAGGCGTATTGAGCGATACAGATTTGGCCGCTCAAAGAATTGCACAAGCAGAAACAATGAAGAAGCAAGCAGAACAATTACTTGCCGAATCGAAAAGACTAGTCGAAGAAGCAAATGCGTTACTCCCCCAAGAAAATGTCAAACCAACAAGAGCCAAAAAAGCCACGACGCCAAAAAAGCAAGCGGCTTAATTTAAATACAAAGGCCAGATGGGAAAGCCTGCTCAAAGAAGTCAAAAAAGAGCAGGTTCCCGTTAATGTATTACTATCTATAACAGTAAATTTAAAAGACGGAACCAGTGTTGATGTTGACATTGAAGAAATGTTGGCACAAGGTGCTGATCCCGAAGCAGTAGAGCATTTGATTAATACCAAATTAAAAGCACTGGATGAGTATATTACAGATGTAGATTTCCACATTAGTGTAGATAGTGTTGCCAAAGTAGTCCAACCTTTTACTGATCAATTACTAAAAGACCTATGATAAACGCACTATTTGCCGTAGACCAATACGGTGGTATGGGCTTTAATGGTACCTTACCTTGGCCTCACAACAGCGAAGACATGTTGAACTTTCAGCAGTTGACCATGGATCATGTTGTGGTCATGGGTCGCAAGACCTGGGACGATCCCAAGATGCCCAAACCACTGGTAGGACGTACAGTATATGTGGCCACCGGTCGCCCTGTATACATGGCTGCCACCATCAAAGGCGACATCAAAGCAGAAATTCTAAAGTTGGAACAACTACACCGAGACCAAACTGTATGGGTAATTGGTGGTGCAAACTTATTGGAACAATGTGATGGTATATTTGATAGATTATACTTGACACATTTCAAAGGAACCTATAAAATAGATACTAGAATGAATATGAAATCATTCTTGAGCGGATGGAGTCCTATTACTGCATCCGCTCCTGCCAATAACAATTGCACTTTTGTAGTATATGAAAACTTATTTGGACGGGCTAAGACAAGTACTTGAACAAGGTACAGTAAAAAATGATCGTACTGGAGTAGGCACCATCAGCCTGTTCGGTATGCAACAACGCTATAACCTGGCAGAATCTTTTCCTGCTGTAACCACTAAACGATTGGCATGGCGAGCCTGTGTTGGTGAACTGTTATGGATGATCGAAGGTTCTGGTGATGAGCGTAGACTTGCAGAAATTACCCATGGCACTAGAGAAGGTGCGACCACTATATGGACTCCCAATGCCCTGGCACCTTACTGGCGACCACAGGCCCAGTTTGAAGGCGATTTGGGTCGTGTATATGGCGTACAATGGCGCCACTGGAACCAGTATCGTGTAGAAAAAGACATGGGCCCAGCACACAAAGGCGGGGTTAGGTTAGCAGTTGATCGCACAGAAATTGATCAATTGGCCTTGTTGATTGAAGGTATCCGGCGTGATCCACACGGACGTAGACATATTCTCACTGCATGGAATCCAGCAGAATTGGATCAAATGGCCTTGCCACCTTGTCATGTCATGGCACAGTTTTATGTCAATCAGGGCTTGCTAAGTTGTCAAATGTATCAACGGTCATGTGACATGTTCCTGGGTGTTCCTTTTAACATTGCTAGTTATAGTTTGCTAACACACCTGATTGCACAAGTGTGCGATTTGGGGGTAGGAGAGTTTGTTCATGTGTTAGGCGATGCTCATATCTATTTGAATCATGTAGACCAAGTCCGAGAGCAATTGACACGTGAGCCTATGATGGCTCCGCAACTGGTACTGAACCCTGAAATTCGAGAAATTGATCAATTCACCATGGCCGACATTGAATTAAGAGGCTACAACAGCCACCCTGCAATCAAGGCAGAAATGGCAGTATGATCATCATGCACTTTCCACCAGGTGCTCGCGGAGATTTTCTCGGCGGGTTCTTGTTGGATACTATCTCCGAACGAGATAATTTTGCAGTGCGTACACCAGTGAGAAACTATACAAAAATACATTTTCCTGAGTCTTTTGATTTCTTAGATAATCAAGATGCTGTTAAAATTCGAATAGACCCAAATGGCGATGCTGTAAATTATGTGCAAATAGCACAGAATCATATAAACAAAAATAAACCCGGAGTAGTACTAGATGATCCGATGGACCAACACTACATGTTTATCAAAGATTTGATCAAACGTGATCAAGAGGTACATGATCATAAGCACAGATACGATTATTGGATTGATTTCAGCATTGTAAATGATTTTGACTTTTTGTGGGATTTATATGGTTTAGTAAACAAAACAACTCCTGACGAACAACTGCTGACTCGAGCATTGGACAATATAAAACAACAAACTGAATTGTCCGATAATGCTAAAAAACTATCTGTATTGCTGGATTTTGAAATCAGATTCAATCTATTAGATTATTATAGATCTTTTGACTATGACAAATTCATCAATACAGAGGATCATCGACGTTTGTTAAAATTGAGTAATTATTCCCAAAGTAAATTCTTATGAGATATCTTGTAACTGGTGGTGCCGGATTCATTGGACATAATGTAGTTCGATTGTTAGAACAACAAGGGCACGAATGTATTATTCTTGACTGTGTGACCAACTATGATTTTGTTGATCTTGACGAGTTAGACTATCTAATTCAAGAACGCCAACGGCGTTTTCATGCCAATATACACTACATAGACCTACGAGATCACAAAAAAGTAGAAGACTTATTTCGTACTTTTAGTACAGGATGTGCTGGTGTTATTCATCTTGCCAGCTTTCCTCGACAAAAAGTATTCAGCAAGAATCCTGTATGGGCTTCAGATGTAATGGGCACAGGATTGATTAACTTGTTGGAAATGACAAAAAACTATCGTATACCCAAATTTGTGTATGTAAGTAGCAGCATGGTATATGGGGATTTTCGAGATGGTGTAAGAGAATCTGCAGAGTGTAACCCGATTGGGCAGTATGGTATAATGAAATATATGGGAGAAAAACTTGTCGAGGACTACAATCGTCGTGGGTATTTTGATTACAGTATTGTTCGCCCTTCGGCAGTGTACGGAGAATATGATGTCGAAGACCGAGTTGTGTCCAAGTTTTTACTTGCCGCAATGCGAGATGAAACATTAGTAGTACACGGAGCAACAGAAAGCCTGGATTTTACTCATGTGGATGATGTAGCACACGGTATTGTGTTGGCTGCCACCAAGACCGAAGCCAACGGTAACATCTACAACATTACTCGTTGTGCTAGTAAATCCATTACACTATTGGATGCTGCTGCACTATGTATCAAAATTGTAGGACAAGGCAAAATTGACATACAAGAAAAGAATCAATATTTTCCCAGTCGAGGTCGATTGAACATAGACGCTGCCCGAACAGACTTGGGTTACAATCCCATCATTAACTTTCGACAAGGTGTTAAAATGTATTACAAATGGTTCAAAGAGAGTCCATATTGGAAAACAAAGATATAATTCCTTTCTTTGGGGTTGACCGCCAGTACATGAGTTTACGTGAAGAACTCAGAGATATCACTGACCAGGTCCTGCGCACCGGCAAGGTCCTAGACGGAAATTTCACACGTTACTTTGAACAAAATATGGCCTCACGTTGCAATCGTGCGCATGCCATTGCAGTGGGTTCGTGCACACAGGCACTAATCTTTGCCAGCACCATTGGCCTGTACACAGATGGCAAGGTTCTCATACCCTCACTGAGTTTTGCAGCCACACTGAATAGTGTATTAATGGCCGGACGTGAGCCGGTGTTTTGCGACACAGATGCCAATGGCTTAATGGATTTAGAAAGCATAGACTTTGCCTTGGCCGGTGCCGGTGTTAACATGATTATGTATGCCAACTTGTGGGGGCATGTGATTGATTGGGATAGATTTAGACTGCAAACAGAATTCTTCAATCGAGATATGTTTATTATTGAAGATGCAGCACAAAGTTTTGGCGCTCGATATAAAGGACAACCATCGGGATCTCTAGGCCACATCAGTTGCTTGAGTTTTGATCCCACCAAGAATCTAAACAACTATGGCTCGGGTGGTATGATATTGACCGATGACGATGGTGTTGCAGCCGCAATGGAAAACTTGCGGGACAATGGCAAACCCGGGGGACATCACGATATTGGCACCAATAGCAAAATGTCTGAAGTAGATTGTGCGCAAATGTTGGTCAAGTTAGGACACTTTGATGCATGGCAAGACCGCAGAACTGACATTGCCAGTTATTACATCGATCAGTTAAGCAGTTACGTAGATTGCATACTGCCCGGAGAACATGTAGAAAGTGCTTGGAGCAAGTTTGTTATCAGACTGGCCAGTCGGCATGCATTGAAATCACATCTTGCTAACAACGGAATTGAAACCAAGATTAACTACGATAAGCCATTATATGAATTGCCTGTTGGTTATGAGTATGTGGATTATGCCAACAATCCCTATGTGGAAAGTTATGCGTTTAGTAGGGAATGTTTGAGCTTGCCTATCTATCCTGAATTAACAGATGGGGAAGTAGAACGAATCGTCGAAACCGTTAAACAGTTTCTTCGCTAACGTCTTCTTTGAAGAAGTCAGTGGCTTCCCATTTGCGTACCAGGAAGTTCTTTAGTTCAACTGTATTTTTTATGCCATTGGCTCGCATAAACTGATTGATCTTGACTGCACTTGCATAGTCACTGCTGCCAGGCTTGCGAGCATTGCTCATATCCACACCAATGCCATCATCTTCGTTGGGATGTCTGCTGCCGTAGATTAACAAGTTTTGTACACGCTTTCTAGCACCAGCGGTGAGTTCGCCTTTGTTCTTCTTAAAGATAATTTCAAGAATTTCTTCCAAGAAGTTTCTACTGCGATAACTTCTAGGTGTAGGCTTGGGTCCTCGTAGTACATCAGCAGCTTGTTTGATTGAAACTGCACGACGTGTATCTTGCAATCTCCAAGCAGTTTCGTCCATATACAGGTAAGCAGGAATGCCACGTTGTTTTGCCGCAATTAGCATTTCACGTGTAGCAGGACTGCGAACTTCGCTTTGTTCTTTCATTAGCACATGTACTGCACGCACACCGTCGATGGGGATTTCATTGTCTCGACTGAATACACGGTCTTCTGCCTCGCGTGTGCGGTCTGGACTGTGTTGCCAAGCACGTTCCCAATAGTCAATGGGCTTAACTGGATAGCGTTGCGCAAACCAATTGCCATCCAGCACAAACATAGCTGCACCAGATCCTACATAACGATGATAATCACCAACTTTACTACGGGTAGTGCTTAAAAAGTATTGATAACCCTTAGGAGCATATCCGGCTTCACTGGGATTTCCTGTGGTACTGCTAAGTTTAAAAACACCGTCACGCAGGATGTCGCGGGCAGATGTTATACCTGCATAGTGGAATAAAACTGGTGTTGCACCTTCTGTGATAACTTCATTAATGAGCATTTAGTATTTATTATCATAATACTCTTGAAGCCATTTCCACTCAAAACTCAACTTTAACTGCTCATAATCCCCATCAACACTATCATAGTATTCTACTGCATCACGGGCACCTGCTAAACAATCTGCTGCAAACGCACCGTTGGCTCGGTTAAGCCATACCGTTAATCTATGTTCAGTTTCTAGTGTAGGTTCTGTAGCATTAAAGTGTTTTAACTTAATTACTTCCCTAAAAGCAGTACGCCAAGTCATCCAAGCTGATTGATTGAAGTGTGCAGTTCCGCTTAGTATAGGCACTGATTCGTGTGGTTGCGATAAGGTAAAGTCAATGCCCGGAGTGTTGTTGCTCAATACCAAATTCTTGTTATACGCAATAATGCCCTGGTGACCATATTCTAATCCGTTTAGGGGATTACGTGCATTGAAGATGTAGTGTTTGGGACCTTGCCAGTAATCAGGTTGCCAATCAAACCAAGGAAACTCCGAACCCGCAACTTCCAATTTGGCAAATACTGCAAAAAACCAAGGAGTACGACTACGACGTGCAGCTTCTTGATAAGCAGCAACTCGTCCATTTACTCCACGTACCCATTCTATATCGGTGGTATTGCTTTGATAGCACAAATGATTATACCAGCGTTCTTCGTCGGGTTCTCCGTTGCTGATATATACTATGTCCAACCCCGGTTTACCCTTCCAATAGTAGTCGTTTATCAGCCGTTCTGACTTCTCTAGGTAGGGATAATCGTAGATTTGCGACTGTAAATCAGCCTTGATATCTCGCGGCACCATTACACTAGCCCCGCTACGTGTAATACGTTTTACTGTGCGATCTTTTCGAGTCCACAAGCAAGACGTATCAACTACAGTAATGTCTGGTTGATTAGTAAAGTACACGTAAGGAGTCGTAAACTTATAGTTCTTAATTTCTTCAATCAGGTTATCTGATGTATAAAAGTGTACCGGGGTGGGCCAGCGTTCCGCATGTTGATCCGTGCAATAGTTTATTACATTGAACCAATCTAGCAGTTCAAGTTCAACCATTTGTTTCTTAAACGATTCAACATGTATATAGAATGTGTCTCCACGAGTTTGGACCTGCTTGTTGTTAAAGCAGTGAATCATTTCTGCTTGCCAAGGTTCCGGCTTCCAAGTAAAGTCAAAGAAGTCGTAGTTACAGATACTGTTCAGTATCCACACGTATTCGGTTTCGGCAGTGGACATGATACGCTTCATAACATCCAAATAGTTGTCCACAAAACGTGTACGAGTAATCTCTGGGAATTCTCGTTGCAACAACGCAAATTGTTCTGCACTTTCAGGATTACCGTGATCAACATAGTAGATGTTGTTTAAGTTTTCTGGCTTTGCTACTGTTTGATTAGTAACAAAGTTCAAGTTGGGGAATTGTTCTAACCCAGTGGCCCAATTGGCGTGACGTTCAAACTCCCACTTGTTGATTAAGAATGTATCCGACCAACGATTATGCTGACTGGGGAACACATGTGTCATATAACTTTGCCAAGGTTCAGCATGCCACGTAAAGTCAAAGTTCACATAACTGTATTCGCTACTAATGACCCAAAACTTTGTGGTCTTGGCCCTTGTCACGCATCTTTGTATAGTAGCCATCATACTGTTGGCATAGCGAATTCGTTGTATATTAGGATAGCGTTCTTGTAATCGATCAAAACGCACACCTGCGGCAGGGTTACTGCGATCCACATAAAAGATATCCAACACATCAACGGCACGTTTTTCTTTCACTATCCTAGGAATGTCGCCTTCAAACTTTAGTTCTGTAGCGCCAGGCACAGTATAAGTTAGCCCAACGCTCATCTGATGTTCAGTGCCAAAGTGATGTATGTAAGGCTTGTCCTTAGGATGCGGATGCCAAGAGAAGTCAATATTAGCAGCATCTACTTCTTCGGGTATGCTCCAACGCTCCATTATAGGTGTTAATTGTGCTTTGTGATAGTCTACATATTTTTGTTCTGTAGCACCAGGCATATGATATTCTACTGTAGGCATAACTTCAGCAGGATACCATTGATTGCCAAATACATAGATATAAGGTGGCGATCCGGGATCTGGGCACCAGCTATAGTCAAACCTACACTCAAACAAAGTAACCCAATGGTTGACGGTAGCAGACAACTTTGCTATAGGCTCTGTCATAAATTTGGTTTCTGTGGCGCCAGT
>Ga0007816_1000658_pt1 | contig 9996 bp, 7 predicted proteins | sample CryBogCBE27Jul09_FD_71213 | JGI IMG/M metagenome (GOLD analysis project Ga0007816, IMG submission 71213) | Freshwater microbial communities from Crystal Bog, Wisconsin, USA - CBE27Jul09 | ecosystem: Environmental > Aquatic > Freshwater > Lake | place: Crystal Bog, Wisconsin, USA | collected...
CGTTCTAATTGCAAAGAAACGCTTTTACGAAGAAGTGTCTGATGACGAACGCCAGCAGATGCTTGCTTCGGCAAAGGTTGCCATCGACGAAATCTTGACCTTAGAACCGAGGCTGACTCATGACCAATCTGGAAAGATTTTTCTCTCGTTGCAGCCAGATAATGTTGCAGTGGAAGGCGACGTTCGCGATGTACTCCTGACGCCCGAAGGAAAGCTTTGGGAGCTCGGTGTTTCGGTCAAACACAACCATGAGGCTCTCAAACATTCGAGGCTATCGGCGCACGTTGATTTTGGTGATTCTTGGTTCGGAATACCTGTTTCGGCTAACTACTTCCAATCAATTGATCCTATCTTCGAGCAGTTGAACCGACTAAAAACATCTCGTACTCAATGGAATGAGATTGAAGACAAGCACACAAGTGTCTATGAACCGGTTCTCAAGGCCTTTGTGGAAGAGTTGATGTCCCTCTATCAAATTCATGGCGAAAATGTAACTCGAGGTCTCGTTGATTACCTGCTGGGTAGTGGTGGCTATGACTATTACAAGCTGATTCATCGGTCAAATCACGAAGTCGTGATCGTTCCGTTCAATCTGCATGGAACACTCAATACACCAGTGGGTGCGGTTGCTCCACGGGTGAGTATCGGAGCGTTTAGTCCTCCCACAAGAATTCTGAATCTCGACTTCAAAAAGAACTCGTCGACAACAGTGATTATGGATATGGACAATGGTTGGAGCATTTCGTTTAGAATTCATAACGCGAGTTCAATGGTTGAGCCAAGTTTGAAATTCGATATTCAGCTAATTGCCACACCAGCTGATCTTGTTAAGATTCAACTGAATTGGCACTAGCTCGTATTCTCTGGCTTTAACGCCTAGTAGCCGATAGGAGACGATGAGTATTATTTCGGAGAATTCGACTCGAGGACAATTAGCTGATTGGATTCGATACCACGCGAATCAGTATCCAGTTGGTTCTGACTCGCCAATAGAAGACATCTGGTCTCCGAAATCGGAATGTCTCCACTTAAACAATATTGAAGTAATTGCAAAGTGGAAGCTTGAGGCGCGGTTTGTAGGTCAAATTGTGCGTAAGTTGCGAGAATACGACCAACTGTTCCCCGATGAAGATCCAAACTCCATCGTGAGTAAGACCCGCGTGGCTTATCAAGCGACCACTTCAGATATTGCGGCTCTTGAGGCACTGCGACCGATTCCTGGAACCGCAACAAAAACTTCAGCTGCCTTTGGGAGCTGCCTCCTTATGGTCTTGCGACCAGATTGGTGGACTGTCATAGATCGTCGAGCACTCGAAACGCTAATCGTTCTGCAGTCAGTCCTCACTCCGGACTCTGCGCTTCTGCATGATTTTGAGATGCTGAATGATGCCTTTTCGCAGTTTGCTCCTGCCTCCACAGAGGCAACGGCAACGGTCTGGCCGTCGTATATGTCGTTATGTCGACAGCTTGCAAGCGTTTGTGATGTGAGCTTGAGAACTTTGGACCGTGCGCTGTACAGCGCGAAGGGTTCTTTGGTCCACTAGTTCCCAACAGAGTGGTTTTTAGAATTTGGATATGGAGCCATCGTTTCCTTGTTGGGCGCTTCGTGGGCGCTTCAACTCGAAATGGGCGCTTGTGGGCGCTTCAAATTGGAGCTTCGTGGAATCGTGCGAGTAATCACGGAAACTCTCAATCCCCTTTAAAGACGGGAGAAAGTGCCGATTGGCTTGAGAGCGGGCGACGGGAATCGAACCCGCGTGGCCAGCTTGGGAAGCTGGAACTCTGCCATTGAGCTACGCCCGCGTGGCTTCCATTCTACTCCTGCCTTTTCGAACGTCCACGGGGCCAAATCCGGCTAACGTTTTAACCACTATGGTGCTCTCCGACCGGTCAATCTCAGAAGCTATCGACGAGGGTCGCATCATTATCGACCCACTGGGTAAGGACTGCATTCAGCCCTCCTCGGTTGACCTGCACATCGACCAGTTCTTTCGGGTCTTCCGCAACCACTCGCACCCCATCATTGACGTCAAGCAGCCCCAAGAGGACTTGACGGAGTTGATTGACGTGGGATTTGAAAAGCCCATGATTCTGCACCCCGGTGAGTTCATGCTGGGCTCGACCTTGGAGCGCGTCGCAATCCCCGACGACCTCGTGGCCCGCCTCGAGGGCAAGTCGAGCCTCGGCCGACTGGGACTCGTCATTCACTCGACTGCGGGTTTCATTGACGCCGGGTGGGACGGCCACATCACGCTGGAGTTGGCAAACCTCGCCAACTTGCCCATCACGTTGTACGCGGGCATGAAGATTGGCCAGATCTCGTTCTTCCAGATGACAACCCCCGCTGAGCGCCCCTACGGCACGAGCTCACTGGGTTCGAAGTACCGTGGCCAGCGCGGTCCCACGCCATCGCGCTATTACGAAAACTTCAACCGGTAGTCACTTCTCGCCGCCTCGGCGACACTGCGCACATTGTTTCGAGTTCATAATCTCGAAACACACCGCTAACAGCGGCGAAATCCTCGCTTGGCAGAGTGGAGATATCAACCTGAGGTCAGCGTCGCCCTCTCCCGAGCAAAAGGAGTGGATGTGCTGTACGCGGCCACCAACATTCCCTATCCCAGTTGGCTGAACTCCGGCGACAACGCGTGGCAACTGATGTCGGCCACGCTCGTTGGCCTGATGAGCTTGCCCGGCCTCGCCGTTTTGTACGGTGGCCTCGTCCGAAAGAAGTGGATCGTCAACACCATGTTGATGTGCTTCACGGGCTTCGCACTGACGTTGGTCGTGTGGATGCTCTGGGGCTACAACTTGGCCTTTGGTGTCTTCTCCCACTTCGGTCCCACGGGATCGTTCTGGAGTGGCTTCGTTGGCCACTTCGCGCCAATCTCGACGGCCGCCGACGAAGCGAGCCAGGCCGTGTCGGGTGCCAACACGCTGATTCCCTTCCACTTTCCAACGGCGACCCTGGCCTACTTCCAGTTCGTCTTTGCGGCCATTACCCCACTGCTGTTCCTCGGTGGTCTGGTCGGTCGTCTGAAGTTCAAGGCCTGGCTGTTGATTGTCCCGCTGTGGATCACGGCCGTGTACTGCATTAACGCGTGCCTCCTGTGGGGTGGTGGCTTCTTCGCCCAGAAGGGTGCCGTTGACTTCTCTGGTGGCTACGTCATTCACCTCAGCGCCGGTGTGGCCTCCTTTGTCGGTGCGGCCATTGTTGGTCCTCGCCGCTGGCAGGACCGCGAGAACGCCTTCCCCAGCAACCTGATGATGGTGGCGATTGGTATCGGCATCATCTGGCTTGGCTGGAACGGCTTCAACGGTGGTGACCCCTTCTACGCCGGTACCGACGCTGCCGCCGCCGTGTTGAACACCAACGTCGCCACGGCAGTGGGTCTGTTGACCTGGCTGTTCATGGACATGTTCTTCAGCCGCCAGAAGAAGGCCACCTTCCTGGGTGCCCTCAACGGCATCCTCTGTGGTCTCGTCGCCATCACCCCGTCGGCCGGATGGGTCAACGGCACCGGTGCCATCTTCGTTGGCCTGATTGCCACCGTGGTGGTGTGGGTCTCGTGGAACTACCTGTCGAAGATCCGCCCCTTCTCCAAGGTCGACGACGCCATGGGCGTTATCTACACCCACGGCATCGCCGGTCTGCTCGGCGGTCTGATGGTCGGTATTTTCGCTGACCCCAAGATGCTCGAGTACGGCGTCGCCGGCAAGGTCTACGACGGTGCGGGCAGCTTCTCGGTGGGCGGTTGGCTCTACAACGGCCACTCCTTCCACCAGTTCTGGGAGCAGTTCATTGCCGCCGCCTGGATTATTGGCTACACCGCAGTTGCCACGACCGTTATCTTCTACCTTGTGAAGTGGGTCGTTGGCCTGCGTGAAGATGACGCCACCTTGGCCATTGGTGACATCGCCATTCACGAAGAAGAGGCCTTCCCCGAGCCCACCTTCGGTGAGCCCGTTTTGACCCCCAGCCACACCCACTCGGACAACAAGTAAGGAGCGACATGAAGTTAGTTACCGCAGTCATTAAGCCGTTCAAGCTCGATGAGGTCAAGGTCGCTGCTCGCGCAGCCGGCGTGACCGGGATGACCGTCTCCCAGGTGCGGGGCTTTGGCCGCACCGGTGGACACATCGAGATCTACCGCGGCAAGGAGTACGAGTTCGACTTCGTCGACAAGCTCCGCGTCGAGATCGTCACCACTGACGAGACCGCCGACGCTGTCGTGGACGCCGTCAGTCACGCCGCGCGCACCGACACCGTCGGTGACGGCATGGCCTGGGTGACCGACATCGAGCACGTCGTGCGCATTCGCACGGACGAGCGTGGTCCGTCGGCCGTCTAACCACTCGTTTCCTCCAAGCGAATCAATCCCCCTGGTCGAAAGACCAGGGGGATTGTCTGTTGGGTGGCGTGTTCTAAGGTACTGACACACCGGCAATTTCCTAAGGCGAGGCCCCAATGACGATCTTTGCTCGACAGCGCCGCACGCGCGTTGCCCTGGCGATTCTCGCCCTGGTGGCCACGGGCTTCATCACGTCGCCACTCACCGTGTCGGCCTCTGCGCCATCGAATATGACTACCGCGGGCTACAACAACTTGCGAGACAACTGGGACCCGAACGAACCCATGCTGTCGCCGGCTGACGTCGCCTCGTCAGCCTTCGGTCAACGCTTCGCCACGCAGCTCGATGGTTCCATCTACGCCCAACCCCTGATCTACAACGGCATCGTCATCGTGACGACGGAGAAGGCCATTACCTACGGGATTAATGCCTCCTCGGGCGCCATTGTCTGGCAGCACGCGTGGGGTACTGACTTCACTACCGGCGCCCAGTGGGGAAGTCCTTTCGAGGCGGACACCATTGGATGTGGTGACCTCGTTCCCGACCTGGGCTCGACGTCGACGCCGGTCATCGATCCCGCAACCGGCATTTTGTATCTCACGACGCGACTCGAGGTGCCAGCGCTGAGCACCGACATCAACCACGCCCACTGGTTCGTGCAGGCGATTCACGCCGTCAACGGTGCGCCGGTGGCGCAGTGGCCGGCGGACGGTGTGGAGGTTCGCGGCACTCCCTACAACACGCCCGGTCTCGCCTTTAACGACAACTTCCAGATGCAGCGTCCGGGGCTGCTCCTGCTTCACCACGTGGTCTATCTGGGCTTTGCCTCGAACTGCGACATCAATCCCTATCGCGGCATCCTCGCCGGTATCTCCACGACGTCGGCCTCGCTGACCTCGATGTGGAGCACGGAGTCGGGGGCCGGCACGGACGCCAATTCGCGAGCCGGTATTTGGCAAGGTGGCGGCGGACTGGTCTCTGACCAGTCGGGACGCATCGTGGTGGCGACCGGTAACGGCGTGTCACCCACGCCCGCACCGTCGAACGCGCCACCAGCAACCTTGTCGGAATCGGTGGTGGCGCTGTCGATTGCCACGAACGGTCAGATCACGCCCCAACAGTTCTTTGCACCGTCGAACGCCACCAGCCTCGACGCGTGGGACGCCGACCTGGCCTCGGGCGGCCCGATTGCGTTGCCGCCTCACTACTTCGGCACCAGTCGACACCCCGACTTATTGGTCGAAGTCGGCAAGGACGGGCGCGTCTTCCTCCTCGACGCCAACAACCTGGGTGGCTACCAGCAGGGTACCGGTGGTGGTGATGCGGTCCTTGGTGTGACCAATGGCGCCGGTGGTGTCTGGGGTCACCCGGCGGCGTACGGCGGCCAAGGTGGCTACGTCTACGTCGTGGACTCCGGCGGTGGCCCCTTGCAGGCATTCCAGTACGTGGCCGGTGCCGGCACCACGACACCGCAGCTCGCCGCTGCGGCGACCTCGACGAACTCTTTCGGCTATGCCTCGGGATCGGCTTACGTCACCTCAAATGGCACCAACACCAATAGCGCCGTGGTCTGGGCGCTGGACGGCGACGGTTCCGATGGCGGCAACGGCACCCTGATTGCCTATAACGCCGTGCCCAGCAATGGCGTGCTCACCCCGATGTGGTCGGGTGCGGTGGGCACCATCTCGAAGTTCTCGACCCCGTCGTCGTGGGGCGGACGCATCTTTGTGGGAACCCGTGACGGCATGTTGTTGTCGTACGGCCTCGCTGCCTCGCGACCATTGGAAGTGTCGCCCTTCGCCTTCGGCGACGTACCCGTTGGCAGCACGCAGTCGACGACGGTGCACATTGCGGTGAACCACACCTTGACCATCACCGGCACGGTTGGTCTGCAGGGGCAACAGTCGCTCGCGGGGAGTGCCACGGGTGGTGTCGTGACCACGACCACCACGACGTTGCCGGTCACGACGACAACGTTGAAGACGGCTGGGGCTCGTACGCCGCCGGCGCTGCAGGTGGTAGCTCTGCCACGCTCCGCGTTTGTTGTACATCAACCGGCCGTGGGCACCACCTTTGTGGCCGGCTCGACGATGACCCTGACGGTCGGTTTCCATCCCACGGTTCCTGGTCAAACGGTGGGCAGTCTCATCATTCCCACCTCGATTGGCGATCAGTCAGTATCGATCTCGGGCTACGGCACCGCAAATGGCCTCGTCACCACCGCGACAAAAATCCTGTTCGGCACGATCCCCACGGGAGCGGGCCGAAAGTCTCTCAGCCTGGCCATCACCAACTCGTCGGCCAAGCCCGAGCGCATCACCGGCATCGACACTGCCGCTGGTCCCTACCGGATCACGGCCGGTCCGAAGGTCGGCACCGTGCTCGCGCCGCAGGCGTCCGCGTCGGTGACGGTGAGCTTTGCACCGCTCGTCGCCGGTCACTACCCCAGTTCCCTCACCCTGCGATCGAGTGGCGGTGACATCACCGTACCGATTGTGGGGGCCGCGACGAGTGGTCAGGGACAACTGGATCTTTCGACCACGAGCATTGATCTTGGTGCGGTGACTGTGGGCGGCCAGGCGCGCGCAACGATCACCCTGTCAAATAGTGGCACCGTTGCACTCCTGCTCACGCAGGTGGCCGCACCGGCCGGGCCGTTTGCGGTGCTGAACCCCGTGTCGCCGGACCAGAGCATCGAGCCGGACACCACGATTTCTCAAACCATTGTCTTCACGCCGACGACGACCGGCGCATTCACTGGTCTCTATCGGTTCAACACCGACACCGGTCAGCCGATGCTGGAAGTGACGCTGCACGGGACGGGCGTGGCACCGTGATCCGCCGCGTGGCTGTCGTTGTCGCCGCCTTCGTGGTGGCGACGTCCACGATGGCGGCGGCGAGCCCGTCGATGCCCGTGCACTCGGACGCAGCCCTCCCGGCTCAGGTCGCCGCTGGTGTGGGCAACGCGACGCCCAATGACTCCTTTACGTCAATCGACTGCCGCGCACCGGGATCGTGCACCGCGGTGGGTCAGTTTTTGGATGCGAATGGCAACCATGAAGCAATGACGGCTTCGATGCGCAACGGCGTGTGGGGGCCTCCACTTCCCGCGGTGTTTGCGCCGAGTGTGGCGAGCTCGAGTCCAAACGATGCCTTTACCTCCGTGTCGTGCAGTGCTCCAGGGTTCTGCACCGCCGTTGGTTGGTTCGCCAATACCGCTGGCTATCAGCAGGCCATGATGGCCACGCAGTCAGGTGGCACGTGGGCGGCAGCAACCGCGCTGACGCCTGCGAGCGCCACTCCCAACGATGCATTAGTGGCCGTGTCCTGCACCGGTGCGGGCGACTGCACGGCGGCGGGCAGTGAAGTGCGAGCGAGTGGGGCACCGGTCGCCGTTACCGTCCAGCAGGTCAACGGGCGGTGGTTGGCACCGATCCCCGTAACGCTCCCCAGTGCTGTCGCCAGTGCGTCAACGACGAGTGGCTTTACGGCACTCTCCTGTGTCGCCACGTCCTGTGTCGCCGCTGGCTGGTTTGTCGATACCAACGGCTATCACGAGGCGATGACCGACACCGTGGGACTGCCAGCCCAGCCGGTCACCTTCAGTACCGGGCCGTCACCAAATCCCAATGACGGCCTCGACGCAGTGTCGTGTGCCGCGGTGGGCAGCTGCACCGCCGTGGGGTGGTTCCTCGATGCCGTGGGCAACCAAGAAGCGATGGCCGCGCAGTCGAGGCACGGCACGTTCGGTGCCGTGCATCCCGCCACCTACGCACTCCCCGGCACCATTGTTGCCCCCGGTGGGGAGTTCACGGCTGTCTCGTGTCCCACACCTGGCAACTGCGTGGCCGTGGGAACACTCGTCACCGCCACTGGTGCTGCAGCGATGACTGAGTCACTGACCAACGGTGTCTGGCACCCCGTCGTGGTGGCGGCGAGCCTTCCGGGTGCCAGCGCAACGAACGATGCGTTCACCGCGGTGTCGTGTTCAACGATTGTTGACTGCACGGCAGTGGGCCACGGTGAAGACGCGACCGGCAACCTCGACGCACTGTCGCAGACGCTGCGCAATGGGGTGTGGCTATCGGTGGTGACTGCCACCTACGCCACTGGTGTGGCGTCGCCCACACCGTATGACTCGTTCTTGGCAGTGTCGTGCGTCACGAGCGCGAACTGCGTGGCCGCGGGCTACTTCCTCGACGCGAATGGCAACACGCAAGCCATGACGCAACGCTCTTCGTCACCGCTGGTGATCACGGGGGTGCCCTTCGCGAATGTCACGGTGGGGCACCCATTCATCTTTCACGTCGGTGTTGCGGAGGTGGCGAGTTGCCAATGGACGCTTGCGCCCAGTGGGGCGCCACGCGGGGTGCATCTCAGCGCTACGGGCATGCTCACGGGGACGGCGACGTCGACCTGGTCAGCCGTGCTGCACGTCACGGCCCATTGCGGCGACCAAGTGGCGACGGCATCGGTGCCACTGCGGGCAGTGTCACCGCGCGCGACTACCCACTGACGACGGTGGTCGTGCGGAGCTAACTCAGCCCGCTTGGCGAGCGACGGCCTCGGCAGCCGCAGCCGCAGCCGCGGCGTCACCAAGGTAGCGACCCTCAAGGACGTCGAGGTTGTCGTCGAGCTTCATCAGGTAGGGAATACCGGTGGGAATTTCGAGCTCGGCAATGTCGTTGTCATCGATGTTCTCAAGGATCTTGCGCAGGGCGCGCAGTGAGTTGCCGTGGGCCACGACGAGTACGGCACCACCGCGAACGGCTTCACGACGAAGGTCCTCGGCGATGACGTCGACGAAGTAGGGCGTGACGCGAGCGACGACGTCCTTCAGGCACTCGGTCAGTGGGATCTTGCTCTTGTCAAGATCGCGGTAGCGAGCGTCAGTGCCCTCCCAGCGGGGGTCGTCTGCGGTCATGGGGGGTGGCGGTACGTCGTAGGAGCGACGCCACAGTTTGAGCTGGTCCATGCCGAACTTCTCAGCCGTCTCCTTCTTGTCCTTACCCGTCAGGTCGCCGTAGTGGCGCTCGTTGAGGCGCCAGGAGCGGCGCACTGGCAGCCAGGAGCGACCGGCGGCGTAGGTGGCCAGTTCCGAGGTGCGGATGGCGCGCGTCAGCAGCGACGTGTGCAGTTGGCGAATGTCGAGGCCGGCTTCGGCGGCCAGCAAGTGACCTGCGGCGGTCGCTTCGGCCTCACCCTGTTCGTTGAGGTCGACGTCATGCCAACCGGTGAAGAGGTTCAGTTCGTTCCATTCGGAACGTCCGTGGCGTAAAAGAATGAGATCAGGCACCTCCCTAGCGTAGTAAATACCCTAGAAAACTCCCAAATTGAGACCGCGGAGGGGGATCGGACGGGTGCTACACACCGTGTTGAAGAAAAACTTATATAACTCTTGTTCTTTTTCTTGACAAGGTCACACTCAACTTTGTACACTGGACCTATCAAGTTTGGTGTTCGGAAAGTCCGTGCTCTGAACTTCACAGAAAAAGGAGCATCACATGGCTAAGGCAGTCGGCATCGACCTCGGCACCACGAACTCCGTGGTGAGTGTGTTGGAAGCAGGAGAGCCTGTTGTTATTCCGAACGCCGAAGGTGGTCGCACGACCCCTTCGATCGTCGGATTCTCAAAGACCGGCGA
>Ga0007816_1000669_pt1 | contig 9966 bp, 7 predicted proteins | sample CryBogCBE27Jul09_FD_71213 | JGI IMG/M metagenome (GOLD analysis project Ga0007816, IMG submission 71213) | Freshwater microbial communities from Crystal Bog, Wisconsin, USA - CBE27Jul09 | ecosystem: Environmental > Aquatic > Freshwater > Lake | place: Crystal Bog, Wisconsin, USA | collected...
CCGCTCAGGTCGTCGAGGTCCTCGCACTCGACCCAGCCGACCTCACGGGCGTGGCGCAACGTCGCGTCACGCTGGTCGGCACCGTGTTCCATCACCAGGGCGCCACCGGGCGTCAGCCACGACAGTGCTTCGTCGAGGATATGGGCGATGTCCGCAAACCCTTGCGTGCCACCCTTGTCGGGAGCCACGAGTGCACCAAGTGGTTCAAAGGAGAGAACTGGATCAAGCGTCGCGAACTCCTCTTCGCCGATGTAGGGCGGGTTGGTAACGATGAGATCGATGTGGCCTCGCAGTGAGGGATCGAGAGAGTCGAACCATGACGAGTGCACAAATGACGCGGAGAGCAACCGGTGCTTGAGGGCATTGCGCTTGGCAACCGCCAGCGCCTCGGTTGACTCATCGACCGCCACGAGCGTGGCCACGACACCACGCGCCGCCAGTTCCGCGAGGAGTGACAGACCAATGGCGCCTGATCCGCAGCCCAAGTCAACGATGAGGGGAGCCGGGGAGCCGTGCGCCAAGGTCGACAACGCGACGTCGACGAGCTCCTCGGTTTCGGGGCGGGGAATTAAGACGCGGGGATCCACGTCTAAGTCGAGCGAGCGAAAGGGCCAGTGGCCAATGATGTACTGCAGCGGCTCGCCGTTGAGTCGACGCTGTGCCGCCGCGCGGACCACGGGCATCTCGTCGACGAGACCACCGGGCAAGAACTCCTCGATCAGCCAGCGCGCTTCGCGCCGCTCAATGCCGAGCGCCACGAGCTCGGCGACCGGGTCGAAACTAGTTTCCGCCACTCTCGGCCAGTTGTCGGGCGCGTTGGTCGGCCAGCAGCGCATCGATATAGGTGTCGAGGTCACCGGCCAGCACGGCGTCGAGCGTGTAGGTCGTCAAGTTGATGCGGTGGTCAGTGACGCGATTCTCTTTGAAGTTGTAAGTGCGAATCTTCTCGCTGCGCCCACCAGCGCCAATCTGGGAGCGCTTGAGGTCGCCGAGTTCGGTGGCCTGCGCATCTTGGGCGGCCTTGAGCAAGCGCGAGCGCAACACCACGAGCGCCTTGACGCGGTTTTGGATCTGACTCTTCTCGTCCTGCATCGACACCACGATGCCCGTGGGCAAGTGCGTGATGCGCACGGCGGAGTCCGTCGTGTTCACGCTCTGGCCACCGGGGCCCGAGGATCGATACACGTCAATCTTCAACTCGTTCATGTCAATAGCAACATCAACTTCTTCGGCCTCGGGGAGAATTGACACCGTGGCCGACGACGTGTGGACACGGCCCTTGGCTTCGGTGGCGGGCACGCGTTGCACGCGGTGCACACCGGCTTCGTGGGCCATGCGCGTCCAGGCGTCATCGCCCTTAATCAAATAGGTTGCTTCGTCGAGGCCGCCGTGGTCAGAGGGGCGTTCTTCCACGACTTCGAGCTTCCAGCCACGAATGGCGGCGTACCGGCGGTACATTTCGGCCAGGTCCGAGGCGAAGAGGTTCGCCTCTTCGCCACCTTCGGCGCCACGGATCTCCAACAAGACGTTGCGACCTTCGTTAGGGTCGCGGGGCAGCAGGAGCGTCTCGAGCGTCATCTCGAGTTCGGGAATCTTGGCTTCGGCCTCGTTGACTTCGTCGCGCCAGAGTTCGCGGTCGTCACCACTGGACTCGTTGAACATGTCGCGCGCCGTCGCGAGGTCTGACTGCACGCCCTTGAGTTCGTTCCAGGCGACGTTGATTTCCGCCAACTGCTTGTGGCGGCGTGACAGGTCCCGCAGCCGAGCGAGGTCGGAGGCTACGTCAGGTTGGGCGAGGGCCGTCTCGACGGAACGAAGTTCCTCTTCGAGTGCGGCCAGCGTTTCGTCGAGTGAGCGCACGGCGGGCTGTCCGTCGGCCTAGGCCTTAGGAGCGCGCGCCTTGTCGGTCTTCTGGGCGTAACGGCGCTGGAAGCGCTCGACGCGACCACCGGTGTCGACGAGCTTCTGCTTGCCGGTGAAGAACGGGTGGCACTCGTTGCAAAGTTCAATTGACAACGACGACTTCGTCGACTTGGTCACGAAGGTGTTGCCACACGAGCAGGTCACCGTGGCTTCGCCGTAGTGAGGGTGGATGTCAGCTTTCATTGTCGCTCCTTAGTGCGAAGGAAGAGTTTACTGCAAAATCAACTGGTCGGGGCCGGGCCCTTGGCAATCTCGGCTAAGAACACGTCATTTGACGGCGTGGTACGGAGTTTGTCGATCAACAACTCGAGGCCCGCGGCCTCGCGGCCGTCGGCGACGAGGCCGTTCAAGACGCGGCGCAGACGCCAGACCTGCGGCAGAACTTCCTTCTTGAACAGGAGTTCTTCGTGACGAGTCGACGAGGCATTGACGTCAATGGCCGGGTATAGACGACGCTCAGCGAGACGACGGTCGAGCTTGAGCTCCATGTTGCCGGTTCCCTTGAACTCTTCGAAAATGACTTCGTCCATCTTCGATCCGGTCTCGACCAGTGCCGTGGCCAGAATCGTCAGGGAGCCACCTTCTTCGATGTTGCGCGCCGCACCAAAGAACTTCTTTGGTGGGTAGAGGGCACCGGAGTCGACACCACCGGACATGATGCGCCCCGTGGCTGGTGCGGCCAAGTTGTAAGCGCGCGCCAGACGGGTAATACCGTCCAGGATGATGACCACGTCTCGACCCTGCTCCACCAAGCGCTTGGCGCGCTCGAGGCAGAGTTCAGCGATGTGCGTGTGCTCATCGGCCGGACGGTCGAACGTCGAGGCAATCACTTCACCACTCACGCTGCGACGCATGTCCGTGACTTCTTCGGGACGCTCGTCAACGAGCAGGACCATCAAGTGCACCTCGGGGTTGTTGGCCTCGATTGACTGGGCGATCTGCTTCATGATCGTCGTCTTACCGGCCTTGGGTGGCGACACGATGAGTCCGCGCTGTCCCTTACCAATTGGCGCCAACAAGTCAACGATGCGCGGGGTCAAGTCGCTCTTGCCGTCGAGTGTCTCGAGCTTGAGCTTCTCGTCCGGGAACAGTGGAGTGAGGTCTTCGAAGCGAGGGCGCAACTTGGCGACTTCGGGGTCGAAGCCCGCCACGGTGTCAACACGCAACAGTGCGGGATACTTCTCGTTCGACGCGGCGGGACGGAAGCCACCCGTGACGACGTCGCCCTTGCGCAAGTTGTAGCGACGCACCTGGTTGATGGCGACGTAGACGTCGGTCGGCGCAGGGCTAAAACCGCGGGTTCGCAAGAAGCCGTAGCCGTCGTCGCGCAGGTCCAAGATGCCCTGGATGTCGACGAGTTCGCCGTTGTACGGCTGGTCGGTGTTGGGCAGCGAGTCACCAAAGCGCTCGCGGCCATTGCGATTGCGACGGTTGCGACGGTTGTTGTTGTTACGAGCGTTACTGTCATTGCCAAAGTCACGGGGCTGACGCTCACCTTGGTTGTTCTGACGCTGGCCTTGGTTCCCCTGGCCGCCCTGACGCTCTTCACGAGCGGGGCGAGCAGGACGCTCTGCGGGAGCCTCGCTAGAGGTCGATGACGCTGCTGGGGTCGAAGGTGCCGCACTGGCAGCTGGTTCGGCGGCGTAGTCATTGAGGATTGATTCAAAGTCATCATCCGGCGTCGCCACCGTGCGTCGCGAACGAATGGCGCCCTTGGGTCGGGACTCGCTCGGGCCATCTGCGGCGGGGGCGCTGGCGCCACCGGCCAGGGCCGCGATGATTGAAGACTTAGTGGCGCGTGGGCCAACGTCGACACCGGCCGCCTTGGCAAGCGTCACGAGGTCGTCTTTGGACTTCGCTTCGAGATTTTGTCGCGAAGGGTTGCTGGGCTTTTCAGCCATATAAGGATCCTTTCTCGCCACGAGTCGAAAAGAAGGTCGTGGGAAGAACGAGAACTGTCGAAAGTGGAAGAGTTCCGCACATCGCCGCAAAGGCCTGATGTGAACGACGTCTGAAGTGTAGCGCAGCGCTGTCACCCGCGCGCAAGTGGGCGCTGGCCTACTGCAGCTCGCGCAGCAGGGCCCCCAAGTCGGCATCCACCACGGTTGGCATTGCCGAATTGGAAATAGCGACGTCCGGGTCCTTGAGGCCGTTTCCGGTCAGCACACAGACGACCGTCGAGCCCTTTTCTACCCCGTACTTCAAAATGCCCGCGACGGAGGCCGCCGAGGCCGGTTCGCAGAAAATCGACTCGTAGCGAGCAACGTAACGGTAGGCGTCGAGAATCTCTTCGTCCGTCACCGCACGAATGTCACCGTGCGATTCGGCGATCACCTCGAGCGCGGGTACCCAGCTCGCGGGGTTGCCAATACGAATGGCCGTGGCGATGGTCTCGGGATTCTCCACGGGGTGGCCAAGGACAATAGGTGCGGCGCCCGCCGCCTGGAATCCATACATCTTGGGGAGCTTGGTGGCCTTGCCCGCGAAGTGGAACTGGTGAAAGCCTCGCCAGTAGGCGGTGATGTTGCCGGCGTTGCCAACGGGAATCGCGAGGTAGTCCGGTGCGTCACCGAGGACGTCAATAAGTTCGAAGGCGCCGGTCTTTTGCCCCTCGATGCGCTCGGGGTTAATCGAGTTCACGATGGTGATTGGCAAGTGCTGCGTGAGCTCACGCGCGAGATTCAATGCCTGGTCGAAGTTGCCTCGCAACTGCAGCACCTTGGCGCCGTAGACGATGGCCTGCGCCAACTTGCCCATCGCGATCTTTCCCTCAGGAACCAACACGACACAGTCCATACCGGCCTTGGCGGCATAGGCGGCGGCGGCGGCCGAGGTGTTGCCGGTCGAGCCACAAATCACGGTCTGCGCGCCCTGCGCCTTGGCCTTGGTGATGGCCATGGTCATACCGCGGTCCTTGAACGAACCCGATGGGTTCAGGCCGTCGAACTTCAGGTAGACCTTCGCTTCGACGCGCTCGGAGAGGCGCTCGGCGTAGATCAGAGGCGTGTTGCCTTCTTGCAGAGTGACGATGCTGTCCACCCCGCGCAGGTCGAGCCATTCGGCGTACTCGTGTAGCAGTCCGTTCCAACCGGTCATTCGCCGCCTCCAATTACGCGGATACAGGCCCCGACCGACTTCACGGTGGGGATTTCAGCAAGTTCTGCCAACGTCGCAGTGACATCACTCGTGCGCACGCGGTGCGTCATGAAGGCCAAGCGTGCGTCGTGGTCGTCACCCGACTGCTCCATTGAGCGAATGGAAACGTTGTGGCGAGCGAACACCGAAGCCACCTGGGCCAACACGCCCGGCTCGTCGGCCACTTCGAGCGAAATGTAAAACAGATTAGAAATTTCGGACTGATCAACGTCGACCAAACGGTCATCGACGGTGAAGGGGACATCATGGCGTCCCGCGCGACGATTCCGTGCTGCGTGCAATACGTCACCCATGACGGCAGTCGCGGTCGGTTCGCCGCCCGCACCCTGCCCAAGCCACATGAGCGGACCCGACTTGTCGCCTTCGACAAAAACGGCGTTCATGGCACCGTGCACTGAGGCCAACGGGTGGTCCTGGCGCACGAGGGCGGGATACGTACTCCGGGCAATGCCGTGCTCGCCCACGCGCTCGACCACGCCAATGAGCTTCACCACGTAGCCCGAGCGTCGGGCAAATTCCACGTCTTCGGCACGAATTGAGGTAATGCCCTCACGGGAAATCTCTTGACCGACCAGGGCAGTGCCAATAGCGAGTGAAGAGAGAATCTGCACCTTGGCTGCGGCGTCAAAGGCTTCGACGTCCGCCGTGGGGTCTGCTTCGGCATACCCGAGTGCTTGCGCTTGGGCCAGGGCTGACTCGTAGGCCAGGCCTTCGTTGGCCATCTTGGTCAAGATGAAGTTGGTGGTGCCGTTGACGATGCCCAACACGCGTGAGATCTTCTCCCCCGCCAGTGAGGTGCGCAAGGCACGCAAGATCGGAATGCCGCCGGCCACCGAGGCCTCGTAGAGCAAGTCAGCGCCGTTCTCGTTCGCCAAGGCCGCCAGAGCCGTGCCGTGCGCCGCCATCAGGGCCTTGTTGGCCGTGACCACTGACGCACCTCGGCGAAGTGCCGTTTCGATGTACGTCTTCGCGGGCTCGATGCCACCGGCAAGTTCAACGAGGATGTCGACATCGGCTCGCTCGGCCAGGGCCTGGGCATCATCAGTCAACAGGTGGGAAGGAATGCCAGCGCGAGGCTTGGAGGTGTCACGAACGGCAACGCCCACGAGCTCGAGTGCACTAGTCGCGGCGTCCACCAGCGCAATCTGACGTTCAGCGTCGAGCAACATCTGGGCAAAGGCGCTACCCACAAAACCGGCACCAATGACACCGATGCGAACCGTGGGGGTGGACATAGCTTCAAGGCTACCGGTTGTCATTGGGCCACCTCGTCGACTTCCAAGTGCGCGAGGTCGTCAAAAGTCTCGCGGCGCAGCACGAGTCGAGCCAGTCCGTCACGAACAAACACCACCGCCGGACGGGGAACGCGGTTGTAGGTCGAGGCCATGGCATAGCCGTAGGCGCCGGTAACGGGGGTCGCAATAATGTCGCCCACTGCCGTCTCTTCCGGCAGCCACGCCTCATCAATAAGGACGTCTCCGCTCTCGCAGTGCTTTCCGACGAGCCGTACTGCCCGCGACCGCTCGGCGAGTGGCCGCGTGACATCGAAGGCCTCATATCCCGATCCGTAGAGAACAGGGCGGGGGTTATCACTCATGCCACCGTCTACCGCCATGTAGGTGCGCTGGGTTACCTCTTTAATGGCGCCCACCTCGTAGAGCGTGATGCCGGCCTGGGCAACGATTGCGCGGCCGGGTTCGGCCAACACACGAATGTCGCCCAGCGATGAGGCCCGCACGGCGTCACGAACCTGGCGACCCCATTCGCGAATGCTCATCGCTTCTTCACCTGAGACGTAGGCCACGCCAAGGCCGCCGCCGATGCAGATCTCGTCAAAGCCGTCCACCTTGGTGAACTCGGCCAAAATAGCCACCGCCTCGACGAAGCCCTCGGTGCCGAATATCTGTGAGCCAATGTGGGCGTGGACTCCGTGCAAGGTGACGCCTTCGAGCGCGCGCAACCGATTAATACCGTCTCGCGCTGCCCCCGTGGCAATCGCGAAGCCGAACTTGGAGTCTTCATGTCCCGTGCGCACGAACTCGTGCGTGTGAGCCTCGACTCCCGGCGTCACGCGAATAAGACAGTCAACTGACCGGCCACCGCTGACGAGCGCAGCCAATCGATCGATTTCATCGAAGTTGTCCACCACGATGCGGTGGACGCCCGCGTCAATGGCCCTCGTCAACTCCGCCAGCGATTTGTTGTTGCCGTGCAAAATGACGCGGTTGGCGGGCACGCCACTACGTAGGACGAGATCCAGTTCGCCGCCCGTTGCCACGTCAATGCAGAGGCCTTCTTCAGCGGCCAAGCGAGCCATCGCTCCGCACAGGAATGATTTGGAGGCAAACGCCACACCGTCATCAAATACTTCAGCCGCCGCACGTGCTCGGGCGCGAAGCGTGGCCTCGTCGTACACGAAGAGTGGCGTGCCGTACGTACTCGCGAGTGCAGCCAGCGAGACGCCACCTATGCGAACGTCAGTCGCGGTGATGTCAGTTGCGTCTGGCAGTAGGTTCGGGCTGATGGGTTGCAAAACGTCTCCTCAACGGCGTGAAATGGCGGTCACTTCACGCTCCTGCTCGACGTTGAGGCAGTGAACGAACGATGTTCTGCTCCCCATCGTAGTTCTGATGCCGCCAATACCTTGGAGTGGTAGCCGGACTTCAGATTCTTAAGTACGCGCTGGTTCGCGCGCCCTAAACTAGAAACACCACGCTCGCGCCTCTAAGACACGGTCGTGGCGCCGCCCTCGAAGTGGCAGTGAACTAGTTTGCGTACCGTGACCCGTCAAGGTGCGCCCCACGAAATTGAGAACCGCCGTGACCAGTCGACAAGAAGCCAAGCGCATCGCCAACCAGGAGCGTCTACTCGCACTCGGTGAGGCTGTTGACCGTCGGGCCGGCGAAACCTCTGGCCGTGCTCGTCGCAGCGCATCCCCCTCGAAGCGGGCCAAGCGCGCCGCTCCCTCGTCACGGACGGCAACTCGCCGATGGAGCACCCGCGTGGGCATTGGCGTGCTGTCTCTCGCGCTCGTTGTTGTTGTCGGTGCAGTCGCTGACTACTACTACCTCGGATCACTGATTCACCACAAGCACGTCAGTCACCTCCAGAGCGGTAGTGGACCGGAAAATATTCTCCTGATCGGTTCAACAGACCGCTGCGCGCTCAAGGTCCAAAAGGTTGCCTACGGCATTTGCCAAAACGGTGTCACCGGCATCAACTCCGACATCGTGATGGTGCTGCACCTCAACCCCGCGACTGGCGCGGCGTCACTACTCTCAATTCCACGTGACACCTTCATCCCGAACGCTCGCACCATCTACGGCAGTGCCAACAAGATCGACGCCGCGCTCGTCCAGGGCCCCAGCCAGCTCGTCAACGCCATCGAAGAAGACTTCGCGATTCCAATTAATCACTACGTCGAGCTCAACTTCGAAACCTTCGCCAATGTCGTTGACGCACTCGGTGGCGTGAAGATGTACTTCCCCACCCCCGTCTTTGACGCGGAATCGGGACTGCACATCTCGTTCCCTGGGTGCTACGAACTCAACGGCTATCACGCCCTTCAGGTCGTTCGCGCTCGCCATCTCCAAATCCAGACGACCCCTGGCAACTTCAACTTCCGTTCTTGGCGTCAGGAAGGCCAGAGCGACATTGCTCGCATTCGCCGCACTCACGAATTCCTGCGCGTTCTTGCGTCGAAGATTTCGGCCAATGGTCTCTCGAATCCAGTGACTGACCAGAGTCTCGCCTCTTCAGTCGTTGGTTCACTGATCGTCGACCAGAACTTCTCCGAATCGCACATGGTCGGCCTCGCGGAGACCTTCGCCCACGTCAACATCGGGAACATCAACCAGTTGACCTACCCCGTCGCCAGCGTCGTGGGCGGCACCTACTTGTACAAGGGCTACTACTACGGCGATGTCGAGTTCCCGATTAACCCCACTGGTTCGTCAGTACTCCAGACAATTTTTGGCGCCGCAGCCAACCAGGACACCTTCACTTATAAGCCACTGCCCGCCCACGCCTCCTTCCCCATCACTGTGGAAAATGGATCGGGCACCTCGGGCCAGGCCGGCGTCATTGCTGCGGGACTGCGCGCGCAGGGCTTTGACGTGGTCGGCGACGGCTCGCGCACCCCAACGGGTCACTACACAGAAACCATCGTCTGGTACGGCGGTGGCGCTCCTCCCGCCAGTGGTAACTGGGTAAACCCAGGTCTCCAGGCCGCTGAAACGGTTGCTCGTCGCCTGGGTGGCCCGGTCACTCTTGGCTACGACCCCGCCATGGTGACTCCTGGCGCGCTCGTCACGGTGCAGACCGGTGACGCCGCCTCCGTGGTGCCGGTGCCGGTCGCAACCGCGAGCACGAGCACGACGACCCCGGCCTCTACAACTTCCCAGGCGACGTCAATCTCGCCCGTACTCGAACCCACGACCCCGACGAACCAAGGCCTGCAGCCCTGGGACCCACGGCCGTGCGCACCTGGTGAACGCCAGTACGTCGACAAGTCGCCGTAACCGCGCGAGTCTTCTGTCGGTTATTTTGAGCCGGTAGTAGGCTCGGTGTGTCGCTCCCGTAGCTCAGGGGATAGAGCATTGGCCTCCGAAGCCATGTGCGCAGGTTCGATTCCTGCCGGGGGCACCAATAACGCACGGACACCGTCCGCGCGCACCGCACAACCAGTACCGTTCTAGCGTCGTCCCATTTCTAGAAACGAGGACCCTCCGTCATGAGTAAGTGGCCACCCGACCCCTTTGTTGCTCCTACCGACCCCCTCACCACGCCCTCGAGTCGTTTTTTCCGCGAACTCCACTACAGCGTGATCAAGGGCTATCGCCCACTCACCATGGACGTGTGGACTCCCCTAGCGGAGAAGCCAATGGG
>Ga0007816_1000703_pt1 | contig 9652 bp, 2 predicted proteins | sample CryBogCBE27Jul09_FD_71213 | JGI IMG/M metagenome (GOLD analysis project Ga0007816, IMG submission 71213) | Freshwater microbial communities from Crystal Bog, Wisconsin, USA - CBE27Jul09 | ecosystem: Environmental > Aquatic > Freshwater > Lake | place: Crystal Bog, Wisconsin, USA | collected...
TCAACTGCGGCTTATTTTATGAACAATATTGTAATTCCAGCTAATCAAAGTTTACGAGTTGTTACTGGTGGTGAAAAATTAATTCTAGCGGCCAGCACAGCAATTATTATTACTAGTAGTCAGGCTAGCAGTTTAGACGTAGTTATCAGTTACGTTGTAATTACATAAGGATAAGATCATGACATTTTATGTTGGCGGCGAAAATACATCAGTTGAACAGTTAGGTATAGATACTCCTAGATATTTCTACGGATTAAGAATTGACAGTAAAGGTTACTTATATTTTGCTCGTGTTGACCAATTAACAGATCAAAGTGCTAGTACAATTATTAATAATCCAGGCGAAACAGCGGCAAACTTTGAAATGTTTGAATATGGAGTTGACTTTTTTGACGGGCAATTACCGGATCATAGTCAGCCATATGCTAATTTAAGATATCAACAATATCGTTGGGATACAAAAAATATGTATTATTATATTGACAGCACTGGTGAATTGGTGGCAAGAATAAATCAAGTGTACAGTAGTTACCCAGCATAATTAAAATAAAGACAAGGATTTAGAAATGGCAGAATTTAAACTTAGTAGACTACGTGTTTCATGGGGAGGTCCATGGGCCACTAGCACCACTTATGCTCGAGATACCGTAGTTCAATTTAACGGTAAAATGTACCTATGTCTTGCTCCGCATACTAGCGGAACATTTATTACAGACCTAGCCAGTGCATATTGGAGTCTACAAGTTGACGGAAAAGCATTCTTGGGTGCATGGACTACTAGCACAGCTTATGCTCCGGGAGCACTAGTTGAATATGGCGGAACAGTTTATGTTTGTACAGTTGCTCATACTAGTAGCACAACTTTAGATCTAAGCAAATTTGTAACTTATGTTCAAACAAACAATTGGCACCCTGCTTGGATTGGCACCACAAATTATGGTGTAGGCGATACAGTAAAATATGGCGGTATTGTTTATAATTGTAACACTGAACATACCAGTGTTGGAGCAACAACTACTAGTAACGTATCAATCTCTAGCATTACAAACAATGCATCAACACTCGCAGTAACTGGCGCAACAGGTAACGGAACTTTTGTAACTATTTCATTTACTGGTGCAACTCCATTTACTAATGGTCAAACAATTTATATTTCAGGAATAGTTAGCGCATCTGGTAACTATAACGGGACATTCATTGTGGCGAGTACTGCTACTGGATTTGTAACTTTTTCAAGTAGTACTACTGGAGTTTATACTAGTGGCGGAACAATTTATTATAATGCGACAACTGCAACAATTAACTATACTAGTCAAACAATAGTTCCGTTTATTGCTGGAGAAACTGTTACCATTGCAGGTGCGGCTACCGGATATAATGGAACATTTAGTGTTATTTCGGCTTCTAGTACCCAGACTACAATAGCAAATACAACACTAACACAAGGTGTTGCAAGCGGAACTATAACTGGAACTGCGGCACTAGGATTAGAAGCAAATCAAAGTTATTGGACAATTTTATACAGTAATATCGATTATAAAACAACCTGGACATCAGGCACACGTTATAAAGTAAATGACGTTGTCAAAGAAGGTGCAGAGTTATTCATTTGTACAGCCGCAAATCAGGATACTACATTTACACCTAGCCACTGGTCATTGTACATGCCAGGTTCTGAATTGGCTAGTACTTGGGTTATCTCAAATACTTACCAGCAAGGTGATATTGTACTATACGGTGGTTATAGTTATATCAGTAATATTAGTAATAATATTGGTAATAATCCAACAACTGATGCAGTTAACTGGTCTATAGTTACTAGCGGATTTACTATCAGCGGCGAATGGAATAATACTACAACTTATCCCGTAGGTTCAATAATAACAAGAGACGGTCGTAGTTATAGTGCCACAACTAATAATATAGGACAAGATCCTGATTCTAATTACATAACTTCGTCTTATACAGCTTCTGGAAGTAGCGGTACAACTCTTAAAGTAACAAGTACTTCTGGTTTTTATCCAGGAATGTTTGTACTTGGACAAGGATTTAATTATGGTCAATATATTAGTGCAGTAGTTGATTCTAAAACATTAACATTAAACATTGCTCCAAACGGTACACTAACTGATGGAGAAACACTGACATTTATCGGTGTAAACGGTGCATACTGGACATTATTAGTACCTGGTGCTATGTTTAAAGGTGTTTGGAATAATAGTACATCGTATCTAATTGGTGATACTGTTACTTTTAGAAATACAACTTACTATTGTGTACAATCAAACTTAAATCAAGAACCAGACTTAGATACAAATAATACATACTGGACAAATTATATTCAGCATTTCCAAAAAAATGCATCTGGCACAGTAGGAGACATTACATATTATAGCAGTACCACAGCTCCTAAATACACAGTGTTACCAATTGGTACAACTACTTATGTATTAAGAGTTGCTAACAAAACTCCAGCTTGGTCATTTATTAATAGTGTTCCAAACGTCTATTATGTTAGTGCAAGTAATGGACAAGATTTACCAACATACGGAACTACATGGGATCAACCTTGGAAAACTATTCAGTATGCATGTAGTACAGTAGGTGCTGGATTAGCTTATACTTCCGTTGGAGCGCAATTAGAAGCAAACAGAGAATATATGGTACAAGAAATGTATTACTGGATGCTGACACAAAAAACAAATCAAACAGCTCCATTTACAAGTGCTAGTACATTTGATCAAACAAAAACATTACGCGATGCAAGATATGTAGTAGATGCTATTGCTTATGACATTGCACGTGGTGGAAATAGTCAAACAGTTGCGGCTACATTAATGTACTTTGTTTATGGATCTAATAGTGCATTTTATAATGCCGCAGTAGATGTTGAAATGCCACTATTCATAGCGGCTCTTACTCAATTAGGAACATTGATAACAAGTGTATTGTCTGGACAGTCTGGATTGCAAACAACTTACCAAACTTTAAATAGTGTGGTTAATCCAGTAACATCTACAGTTATTTCTAAATACACTAGTATTCCTCAAGCAAATACTTCAGCTACAAATTTATTAAACATTCTTATAACAGCATTAACAAATCAAAGTACTGCAACTGTTCCCCAACCTAATTCAGGACTTACTGCAACTATTTTTGTTAAAACAGGCACTTATTCAGAAATATTGCCAATTACTATTCCAGAGAACGTTGCCTTAGTTGGAGATGAGTTGCGCGGTGTCGCAGTACAACCTGCTAATGTAATCGATACCGTAGCTACTGCTACTAGCAGTTCGACTAATTTAATTACTGCCGCAAGCACAGTAAATATGACCGACGGAGTTCCAGTGCAATTTATTGCCAGTGTGAATTCAGTTGGAGTCTCAACCACACTTGGCGGGCTGACATCGGGCCAAACATATTACATAGTTGGACCATCTGTTACAAGCACACAATTTGGTATTACTAATATCGTAACATCATATTCAGCTATTGCTTCAACTAATTATTCAGTTGTATTATCGGTAGCATCTGGTGCAACATGGAATGTTGCAAAAACTTCCGCAGGCGGTTATAATGTTACTATTGCTACCGGCGGATCTAATTATACTGTTGGCGATCAAGTTAAAATTATAGGATCAATTATTGGAGGAGCTAGTCCAACAAATGATATTATCATTACAGTAACTAACGTAGTCTCTGGAACAATAAACGCTTTTACTTTTACTGGTAGTTCTTTATCTAATCCAATAAATGTTTCAGTAACAAATAATGCAGCCGCAGGTGCTTCTTTCTTTGTTGCCCGATCAGGCGCAGGATTTACACTTACACAAAAATCAGGCGGTTCAAACTATACTATCGGAGATACAATTAAAATTGCAGGAACTAATATTGGAGGAACTAGTCCACAAAATGATATTATCATCACTGTAGCTACTACAGCTTCTGGTTCTATTGCTACATTTACATCAACTGGTAGTAGTTTATTAGCATTGACTACAAGTACTGGTAGTAACTTAATTTATGGTGGCGGTGCCCTACAGAATATGTTCTATATGCGTAATGGTAGTGGCTTACGTAATATGACGCTTACTGGTCTACTAGGAACATTAACAGCATTTGATCCGTATTTAATTGCTAGACCAACTGGTGGCGCTTATGTAAGTCTTGATCCAGGAACTGGACCAAATGATACTAGTGCTTGGATCTTCCGTAAGAGTCCATATGTTCAAAACGTTTCAACTTTTGGTACAGGATGTGTAGGCTATAAGGTAGACGGAACACTACATGCCGGCGGCAACAAATCAATTGTGTCGAATGATTTTACACAAATTTTAAGTGACGGCATTGGTATTTGGTGTTACGGTCCAGGTGCGTTAACTGAAGCGGTTAGTGTGTTTAGTTACTATAACTATGCAGGTTACTTGGCCGAAGCTGGTGGACGTATTCGTGCTACTAATGGTAACAGTTCATATGGTACATATGGTGTTGTAGCAGAAGGATACGATGTAACGGAAACTCCTATTACCGGTAATGTATTCAATCAAAGTACACAAGTTCAAGCTAGTGTTCAGAGTACACTAAGCGGTAGTGCTACACTAGTTAAATTATTATTTGCAAATGCAGGTAGTAATTATGTACAACCAACAACTAATTTACTAAACTACAGCAATGCCTTTACTACAAGCCCATGGAGTAATGACAGTAACTTAACATTATTAAAAAATAATACTGCTCCGACAGGATTAACAGAAGCATGGATTTTAACAGGTACTAGTGCATCTGCTGGAACTGGATACATTTATCAAAATATAACAATAAATCCAGGAAGTTCAACAAACTACACATTAAGTTTATATGTATATCAAGGAACTGCGGCCAGTATTGATTTGAGCGGTATATTTTCTGGTACTAGTACAGTAACTAGTAACATTAACTATGTTTTTGCAACAAATACTTTAACTCCAAGTAATGCTAATGGCGGATTGCTACCAATCAATTATGGATCTCAAAAGACCTTAGTTGCCGGTTGGTATAGAATTTGGATGAGTATCTACGATACAAACGGTGCAAACAATACATTACAATGGAGATTGTATGTTAAAGGAACCGCCGCTGGTAGTAGTGGCAACTATAGTATTGTGTACGGAGCTCAGACAGAAGTTTCATCTAGCACATATAGTCCAAGTTTTTATCTTGAAACACAAAGCAATAGATATACAGCATTTGCTTATTATGAAATTACTGGTGCTGGTACTGGTGCAGTTGTAGTCGGTGACGAACTACGTTCAACTTCAATATTCAATGCTCGTGTTACTGATCCAGGAACAGGTGCTGGTGGAGCTGGCTATTTAACTGCAAGTAATTTTGCACAAACTGGTACAAGTGGAACATTGAGCCTAGCATTAGTTGATCAAAATACCGCAACAAACTATATCGGTATGCGTGCCTATATCAGTGCAGGTACTGGTGCAGGACAATATGGTTATATCAGTGCATACAACTCGACTACTAAGGTAGCTCAAATACTTCAAGAAAGTTTTGATCCATTAACTGTAACTGGTACAACCATTAGCACAAACATATTGCAATTGCCTAACGGTACTGATTTTAGTAAAGTATATGTAAACATGCCAGTCCAGTTTATTCCTAAATATTTTACTACTACAATCAATAGTACAAATTTGGCACAAATGACTTGTACTGCTAGTATCGGAGGAGCAACAAATACACTAACAGTTACAACTACTGCTCCTTTAGCATTAAATATGCCAATTTACTTTGTAGGAACTACATTTACAACAGTAACTACAGGCTATCAATATTACATTAGTAATATTATTGATAGTGTAACTATACAAATTTCTGCACAGTTAGGACAGTCGGCAGTACAATTGACAACTGCTAGCGGATCTACTACTGTTTACTATCCGGCTTATAACAGTTACATTACAAGTTCTAGTACTACAAACATGACCGTGGGATTACCAATATTGTTTACAGGTACAAGTGCAGGTAATGTTGCAACAGGAACAACTTATTATATCACAGATATAATTGATAGTAGTAATTTTACAGTTAGTGCAAGTCAAATTAATCTAACTAGTACAAGCACTACTGGTTCAACTACTAATACTGTAAATGTAGGTGCAACAGCTACACTAGTTCCGTTAAATCCAATAGTGTTTACTGGTTTAACATTTGGTAATATTGTTGCTAATACAAAATATTATATTTCTAGTATTATGGACAGTGCTAACATTCAACTAAGTACCAATCTTACCTATGTAACTGTTACTGCTACTACATCAGGTAGCAACATAATCACTTGTTCAAGTACTACAGGTTTCATTGCAGGTAATCCAATTAAGTTTTCTGGAACAGCATTTGGTAACTTACAAGTTGAAACAACTTACTATGTATTTGGAAGTCCAATTAGCGGAACACAATTCCAAATTACAGGAACACCGACAGGTGTAACAGCTATTACATTGAATACTGCCGCAGGATCTATGACAGCCAGAACTGCAACAGGTGTGTTTGCACTAACAACAAGTTCAGGTAGTATGGGTGTATTGTCTACAGGTGCTAAATCAACACTACAAATTAGTTATAATGACAGTCTAACTGGAACATTTAACACTCAATTGTTTGGCGGTGTTGCAACTGGTACTACTTATTATATCAAGACATTTAGTAGTGTAAGTAATCAAGTTACACTAGTAACAACCAGCAACGGCGGAACAAGTCCAACATTGACAACTAGTTCAGGAACTATGGCATTAGCCGCAGTAGGTTGGGACCACATTAATCCAGGAACACCGATTGTTGCATTAGATACAAGTAGTGTGTATTATATTGAACCTCGTACAACATTTAGTGACCCTGCATTTACATATACTGCTATGACAAGCCCTCAGTCGGCAGGCGGCACTAATAACTGGGCTACAATTGGTTATGGTTTAAATTATTTTATTGCATTACCTAATACAGGAACAGCGGCTGCTGGATCAGTTGACGGATCAGCATGGACTCCAATTACAATGCCAGTAAGTGCCAGCTGGACTGGCATTGCTTATGGTAATGGTTATTGGGTAGCAGTTGCAACAGGAACTGCTACTGCTTATGTGAGCAAAAATAACGGGACTACATGGACTAGTACCACACTAACAGCAAACACTACATGGAATAGTGTTGCATACGGTAATGGTGTGTTTTCTGCGGTAGCTAATGACGGCACAACAAATTACAGTAGAGATTTTGGTAACACTTGGTCAGCTGGATCTTCTGTATATTCAAATAGCACAAAGGTTATATTTGGTGGCGGCATATTCTTTACATCAGGAAAAGATTCAAGCGGATATAACAATACATCTACTGATGGCAACACTTGGACTTTGAATTATAAATTTTCAACATTAGGTAATATAGCTGTTTCAGCTGTTGCATACGGTAATGGTAGATTTGTTGCTGTATCAAGTGCTGGTGCAACACCTTACTATAGTTTTGATACTGTAACATGGTATCCAGCTAATACAAGTGTAACAGCTAGTTTTATAACCTACGGACAAGGTATATTCTTAGCTACTGCAACCAACGGAACTGCTTATACCAGTGACAGCGGACTTGCATGGACTACTAGAACCATACCAAATCAAACATTTACATCAGTTGCATTTGGTTACACAAATGCCAATACTGGTGTATTTGCCGCACTATATGGAACAAATGGCGGATATAATATTTCTGCAGGTGTAAGAGCAAAAGGTCGTGCAGGTATTACATCAGGTGTAATGACTGGTATTAATTTATGGGAGCCAGGAAGTGGTTACACAACTACCCCTACAGTTGCATTCACTGATCCTAATGTATTAATACAAGCCACAGTTGTTCCTCGTACAGGTAACGGCACACTAGGTAATCCTACATTTGTTAGCAGAGGTTCAGGTTATTCAACAACAAGTACAAGTATTACAGTTAGCGGTAACGGTTATGCTGACCAGTATCAAACTGGTTACAACGTGATTATGAATAATCTTTCAAGTTTACCAATCACCGGATCAGATTTGATTATTTCTGGTAACAGTACAATTTATAAAGTAACAGGTGCTACAGCAGTTTATGGAACTGTTGCACCGTCAATACAGGCTGTAGTATCTATTAATCCACCAATGACTACACTATTAAGTGCTAGCAATGGTACATCAGTCAGTATTAGAACAAAATACAGTCAAGCACGTTTAACCAACCACGACTTCTTGAATATTGGTTACGGTAATTTTATTAACAGTAACTATCCAGGAATTCCTACAGCTGGTTATAGTGCGGTGGCTAATAACCAAGCAGTTGAAGCTAACTTTGGTCGTGTGTTCTACACAGCCAGTGACCAAGATGGTAACTTTAAAGTTGGTAATTTGTTCGGAGTTCAACAAGCAACAGGTATTATTACACTAAGTACTAGCCAATTTGGATTAACTGGTTTAAGTACCTTGAGTTTAGGCGGTATTAGTGTTGGCGGATCGAGCGTAACTATTACTCAATTCTCAACAGATCCAACTTTTATTGCTAATAGTGATGGTATTATTTCAACACAGAGAGCAATTAAGAGCTATTTGAATAACAGATTATCTGCAGGTAGCAGTAATACAGTTACAACTACCGCACAAGCAGGAAATGTGGTATTCAGCGGTAGTGTTATGGCGGCAAACGTCACAGGAACAAGCAATAAGATAAATGTCAAAGTAAATTTTGCTGGAGCAAATGCCGGTGTAGACGGCAATATGGCAGCTTTAGAATTCTTTGCAAGAAGTTTCAACCACAGATCATCGATATTTTAATTAAGATAAATATTATCAGAGGACTAAAAAATGGCAGAATTTAAACTAGGTAGAATTAAGTTTGTATGGCAAGGTAACTGGGCTACAAGTACAGCATACGTTCCAGACGATATTGTTGCAGTTGGCGGGCAAGTATATATTTGCGTAACAGCACACACATCGTCAGCACTTTTTTCATCAGACCTAACTAGTGCATATTGGCAATTAGCCGCAGGCGGACTTAACTGGAAAGGCGCATGGACAGCTTCAACCCTATATCAAATTAACGATTTGGTACAATGGGGCGGTACAGTTTATGCTTGTAACACTAGTCACACATCTGCAACTTATACAAGCCCAACTTACTTAGGATTAGAAAATGATCAAAGTAAATGGACAGCATTTGCTACTAGCTTTAGTTGGCAAGGTGCGTGGGCAGTAAGCACACGATATAAAGTTCGTGATATTGTCTACTATGGCGGTGTAAGCTACGTTTGTAATACAAGCCACATTAGTGCAAGTACAACTGCATTAGGTCTTGAAAATGATTCAAGCAAGTGGGATACATTCAATGCAGGTTTCACTTATATTGGTGTATGGGCCGCAAGTACACGCTATCGTTTAAATGACGTTGTTAAATTTGGTGCTGATTTATATATTTGTACAACTTACCACACAAGTACAGGTAGTACACCTGACCTAACTAAGTTTAGTATTTTAGTCAACGGTTTTGAATTTAAAAACAGTTGGAGCAGTTCAACTTATTATGCAGTTGGTGATAATGTAACATATGGTGGTTATGTTTATACTGCTATTGCTAACAACAATAATCAAGA
>Ga0007816_1000725_pt1 | contig 9516 bp, 9 predicted proteins | sample CryBogCBE27Jul09_FD_71213 | JGI IMG/M metagenome (GOLD analysis project Ga0007816, IMG submission 71213) | Freshwater microbial communities from Crystal Bog, Wisconsin, USA - CBE27Jul09 | ecosystem: Environmental > Aquatic > Freshwater > Lake | place: Crystal Bog, Wisconsin, USA | collected...
GCTTGGGGCAACCCTCTTGCATTGCTTAAGTTCCGCGGTCTTGGCTTTATTGCAAAGTTACGCTATGGGTTGCATGCGTTTTTATCCACCAAGCGTGATGATTGGAAACCTCTAGATAAGGTTGATGCTGTTCAGTGGATTAAGCGTTGGGTAGGTCCAGAGGCATATGAAGTTTTATGGCGTCGATTATTTGACTACAAGTTTTATGAATACACGAATAACCTCTCGGCAGCTTGGATTTGGAGCCGTATTCGTCGAATTGGGCGATCACGCTACAGCCTCTTTAAGGAAAAGCTTGGTTATCTTGAAGGGGGCTCTGAGACTTTGTTGCAAGGCATGTATGCCGACATTAGAGGTAATGGTGGTAAAGTGAGACTCCAAACCCCTGTTACTAAAGTTATTATTGAAGATGGTGCAGTAAAGGGTGTGGAAACTCTGCATGGTATGGAGCAATTTGATACTGTAATCAGCACAATTCCTTTGCCTTATGTTCCTAAGGTAATTCCCGATTTGCCGAGCGAAGTTTTATCAAAATTTAAATCTGTTAAAAATATCGCGGTTGTTTGTGTAATTGTGAAGCTGCGTAAACCATTAACTGAGAATTTTTGGCTCAATACAAATGATCCGGAAATGGACATTCCGGGAATTGTCGAGTACTCTAACTTACACCCATTGGAATGCTCTATCGTGTATGTTCCATTCTATATGCCAGGGGAGCATCCTAAGTTTTCTGAATCCGATGCGGTGTTTCTTGGAAAAGTGCAGAAGTATTTCAAGAAAATTAATCCCAGCCTTGTTGATCATGACTTCTTGGATATCCGGGCAAGTAGATATCGTTATGCTCAACCCATTGGTGTTCCTGGCTATCTAGAAACAATTCCAAATGCTAAGCTTCCAATTAATGGCCTTTGGGTTGCGGATACTTCCTATTACTACCCAGAAGATCGGGGAATTTCTGAGAGTATAGATTTCGGTCGAAAAATGGCTCAGGATGCTGTCAGGTGATTCACCAATTTTTTTCAAAGCAATTTATTAGTTTTTTAATTACTGGTGGAATTGCCGCTATCGTTAATTTCTCATCCCGTATTTTTTATAATCAGTATTGTAGCTTTTCTACATCAGTCATTTTTGCCTATCTTACGGGCATGGTTACCGCCTTTATTCTGGCTAAGATGTTTGTTTTTAAATCTAGCACGCAAACAATAAAGCATTCTGCAATCATCTTTTCATTGGTTAATGTTTTAGCTGCCGCTCAGACTTGGGCTATTAGTATGACATTAAATTTTTATATTTTGCCGGCTCTAGGTTTTGAAATTCATATAGCTGAGATCGCAAGCGCTGTTGGAATAGCTTTCCCTGTGTTCACGAGCTATCTTGGCCATAAGCGCTGGTCATTTAAGTAGGTATCATGAAAATTGGTAAGGCAGTAATTGGATTTCTCTTACTCACTTGTTTTTATTTGGGTCTATTACTTTGGGTGGATGCAAAAAATCATGTCCTAACCCAGATTAATTTGCTTATTCATGCAATTCCATTTCTTTTGGGTATATCCCTTGCCTCCTATTTATTGCGCTTTCTGCGTTGGTATTGGATCTTAGCCCGATCTGGATATCAAGTTAACTGGCTTTATGGATTTATTGCTTATCTTTCTGGCTTTGCATTCACTGCAACACCAGGCAAGGTCGGTGAACTAATTCGGATCCGATACTTCTCTCTGGTAGGTATACCTGCCAATATTTCCTTAGGTGCTTTTATCTATGAGCGAGCCCTAGACCTGATTGTCGTGTTGTTATTGGCATCATTGGTGATTAGTCGTCCCGATCTACTAATAATTGCGCTGAGCTTCGTTGTAATTTTGATTGGGCTATTAGTTAGCATTGCTATGAATCTAAAACTTCTAACCAGGTTGAGTGAATTTCTAAGTCTTTATTCTTGGGTCAAATTAGTGAAGTTGATTTTGCTTGTGCGGGATGGGCTTTCCTCTTGTAGATCTTGGTGTAACCCTCTGGATTTGTTTGTCTCCATAGTCTGCGGAACATTTGCTTGGGCGCTTACTTCTTATGGATTTATGTGGTTGCTTAGTAACCTGGGGCTGTCAATAAAGCCATTAGAGGCTTTCACAATATACCCTCTTGCTATGTTAGCTGGCGCAGCATCCATGCTTCCTGGTGGAGTAGGATCTACAGAGTTGGTTATAGTTTTACTTTTAGGGATCTATGGAGTGTCTGTCAGTATTGCAACAATTGCAGCAATTGGAATTCGCTTTGCAACTATCTGGTTTGCCGTAGTAACTGGTTTTATTTGTTTAGGAATTTTAGAGTTATGGAAACCAAGGCTAGATAGTCCCAGTATCTAACGCAAGTCTTGCTTGCTTCATATCTAGATATTCATTTTATTGAAGATAAAGCTCGGCAGATGTCGTATAACCATCATGATAAGTTGCCATTTACTAGGCGCATAGATTACCGCCTTCTTAGACTCAATTCCAGAGACAATAGTTTTCGCCACATCTTCTGGTGAGGCAAAATTTTCATTACCTTTCATCGCAGCAGTCATTGGAGTATTGGTTGGGCCAGGTTTAATGAGTGTGACGCTAACCCTTGTGCCTACAAAACGGTGCTGCAATCCTTGCGCATATCGAGTTACTAGGCCTTTGGCGGCACCATAAACATAGTTCGATTTTCGTCCACGATCACCTGCAATGGAACCAATGATGGCAATCGAGCCATGGTTAATTTTGGCCATATTCTGGGCGAATGCCTCCGCATAAAGTACTGGCGAAATACCATTAATTTCCAGGGTATTGAAATTGAGTGCCAAACTATTTTGACAATCTTGTTGATCTGGAAGAGTTCCGTGTGCAATCAAGGCAATGTCAATTGGGCTGATTTTAAAAAGGGAATCAACTATTGCTTGAATGGCATTAGGGTCGATGAAATCAGTTATTGCTATTTCAATTTTTGTATTTGGTGAGCGTACCAATAAGTCAGCGCTGACTACCTCTAACTTCTTTTGATCTCTGCCAACTAAAATCAACTCTACTGCGCTTTGTTGTGCCCATATTCTTGCGCAATGTTCTGCGATGGAAGACGTGGCTCCAATAATCGCAATTCTTTTTATGGTATTCAATTTAACTTCCTAGTAAGCGACGTGAGAGTGAAGAGCTAATGCCCGCATCGCGGTATTTTATAAATTCATTTAACTTGGGGTAGCCAGCCTCAAATAGTTCACGGGGCATACGGGCATCCTTAGCTGCGTAAATCCGTCCTTTTGCTTCTTTGACGATGGTATCCAAGCGATCTAATAGATTGTGTGTACGCGATCCATGATTGGGAAAGTCTAGCGCTAAGGTCACCCCCGGCTCAGGAAAGCTAAGCATACCAATAGACTCTCTATTGCCAAAAGTTTTTAGGACCGCAAGAAACGACCCTTCACCAGATTTTTTAATTTCTTTTAGCATTGCCTGAGTCGCATCTTGCCCAATATTCCTCGGAATTACGCTTTGATACTGATAAAAGCCCTTTGGGCCGTACATTCGATTCCATTCCAATAGCTTATCTAGCGGGTAGAAGAAAGGTTCGTAATGGGCGATACCAAAGCCAGCCTTGTATTTTTGAAAATTTTGATAAGCGAAGTTAAAAGGCCGCAGTGTAATTGAGTTCACTAAAGAGATTGGCGGCACAAATGGCATTTTTTTTTCAGCCTTTATCTTTGGTACCTCTTTTAAATCTTTATTTGGGTTAGCACGCATAAAGATGCCTTGGCCTTTGTTGGACATGCAATCAATCCAAGAAACCGTGTGCTCCCAATCTTTTTCTGAAGAATCGGCTAAATCAAAAAATTCCGATAAATTAGCATAGGGAATTGTTTCGGTATCTAGCCAAGGGCCAATAGTAGGTCGCAGCTGAATTTCTGCTTCTACTATTAACCCGGTAAGGCCTAACCCTCCTACAGTAGCAGCAAACCATTCCGTATTTAGGCTAGGACCACATTCAATTTCTGTGCCATCAGTGCGAATTAATCTAATAGATTGAATGTGATCACCAAAAGATCCAAGCAAGTGGTGATTTTTACCATGTACGTCATTAGCAATGGCCCCACCCACTGTGACCATCTGGCTGCCTGGCGTTACCGGTAATGCCCAGCCTCTGGGAATTAATAGTCTCTGAATATCTCTAAGAAGTACCCCAGCCTCACATCGTAGGCGACCAGAATGCTCATTAAAGTTGACGAAATGATTAAGTCCAGTGGTGAGCCACAATAGGCCATTGGGATTTAATGCAACATCCCCATAGCTGCGACCCATGCCATGTGCTACTCCAGCCCGACCTTCTTGGGTCTGAATAAGCTTGGCAACACGGTACCGATCGCTTAAGGGAATCACGTCATGACCTTCATGGCTTAAACGCCCCCAAGAAGAGATGGCTTTCATTTAAACCCTCGAGGGGGATCTAAAGGGTGTTGAAAGAGAGGGCTTTTAAGCATCAGGGTATTTTAAGGGCTTTAAGTAAGTACTGATTCGGCGACTCTTTAATATATATTGATATTGTAATTAATGCGAAAATATGACCAAAGCTAATCACACTTTGAAATTAAAGAATATCACTCCCGAAATATGAAAATTGCGACAACTACATATAGCCTAACGGATCGCTTAATTGGACTTATAAAGTTGATGAGGCCAAAGCAATGGGTAAAGAATGGCTTTGTTTTTGCTCCTTTAGTTTTTTCGGGGGAAATGCTCAATCCAGATGCCCTAATGCATGCTGCCCTAGCGGCATTCTTGTTTTGCGTGGCATCATCTGCGACATACATAGTTAACGATATCTATGATGTTGATCTTGATCGTCAGCACCCCAGAAAATCCAAATCTCGCCCATTAGCATCCGGCATTATCTCTAAGAATGCCGCCTTAGTTCTTCTGTCGGCCCTTTACTTAGTTTTGGCCGTGGGTTTTGTGGTCGCGCCAACAGTCATTTTGGTGATTGTTGCTTATCTGGTGCTGAACTTAGCTTATACATTCGTCTTGAAGCATGAGCCAGTCATCGATATTTTTACAATTGCCATTGGCTTTGTTTTGCGTGTTATTGCAGGTGCTGCCGCTCTGAATTTGGGCGCCTCAGCTTGGATGTGTGTAACTACTTTATGCTTAGCTCTATATTTGGCTGCAGTCAAACGTCGTCAAGAGTTGGCGCAAAGTGGATCTGAAGGTCGGAAGGTTTTAAAGAAATATTCAGTAGCGTTGGTAGATCGTTATGCTGAAATGTCTGCCACAGGTGCCTTGCTTTTTTACAGTATGTTTGTAATGTCTACTCGGCCAGCATTGGTGATTACTATTCCCTTAGTTCTATATGGCCTTTTCCGCTATTGGTACGTAGTTGAGGCTCTTGATGGTGGCGAGTCTCCAACTGATGCTTTGCTGGCAGATTGGCAATTAATGGTGGTAGTAGTTCTTTGGGTTGCCACTTGTATGTTTGTGCTTTCTGGGATGAGTTTATGAAAGAATTCTCATATCTATTTACTCCTTTTCTAGCATGGCTGATTGCGGGAATATTGAAGTTCTTAATCAATAGTTTGAGAGTACATCGTTTTGCATTTGACTTAATTGGGTATGGGGGCTTGCCAAGCAATCACAGCGCAATCGTATCAAGTATGGCAATGCTTATTGCTCTGAGGGAAGGTATTAATAGCGCTGCTTTTGGTGTAGCTATTGCCTTAGCTTTTATCGTAATTTTAGATGCAGCAAGTTTACGCGGACAGGTTGGAAAACATGCTGCTGCAATTAATCAATTGAATTCCCAAGTCAAGGTAAATCAACTTACTTTGCGTGAACGTATGGGGCATACTCGCCTAGAAATCCTTGCAGGAGTATTGACTGGGTCAGCTGTGGCTTATCTAGTTTATATTTGCCCCCTCTAAATAGCGCATTACAGTATCTGTTTTTGACCAGCGTCCTTTATTCATGATTAAAGGCATGCTAGCCCCTGATTTCATTAGATCTTGAGCGGCTCCAACTCGCATCGAGTGTCCGCTAATATGATCGGTTATTTCTTTAGGTAGTTTGGCTTCTTTTGCCAGGCGCTTATAAATGCGATTTATTTGACTGCATTTTAATTCTGGGGTGAGATCAATTGCATTGTTTATCCCTCTAAATAAAAACCCATCGATTAATTTGGCATTATCAATCCAAATCTGAATAGCATATGTTGATCTTTGGCTGGGATAAATCCATCTTCCTTGTTGCTCTTGATCTGTTTTACTTTTGTGAAGCCGAATCTTTATTTGATTCTGATCGCATAAGTCATTGCTATGTATATCGGAAATCCTTAAAGAAACCAATTCGCTACGGCGACACATGCTGTCATACGCTAATAAAAGCAGTGCTCTATCTCTGATTCCTCGTAAGTTATTTCCTGTGGCCCCCAGCATCTTTTCTAAAATAGGCGCCGTTATTCCAAAAGCTTGTTGGCTATAACGTCCCAGGGTTCTATGCATTCTGCGCAACTCAATTTTTACCAAAGGATGCTGTGTTGGGTCGCTTAAAAGATTGAGTTTATGAATGCTTGAAATAGCAGCTACCATAATTCGGATGGTTGAAGATTTAAGGCCGCTTACTGTGAGCTTAGATATGTATTGGGCTACGGTTGGTGGATCAGCGGGTAAAGCATCTACTTCATGACCCTCACAAAATTGAATAAATCGCTCAAAACTTGTTTTGTAAGCTCGAATAGTGGAAGGGGCATAGGCCCCATCAATGTCGATTATTGTTTTGGCTAGGAGTTGTTTTGCGGTAATATTCATATTATCAATAAATCCATAAAAGACACTAATAGTATCACATATGAAATTAATAATGTCAATAATAACTTCAGACCAAGTTAGAGCTGCTAAGGCCCTTTTAAGGTGGTCTGGAGAGGATTTAGCCAAAAAGTCTGGAGTAAGCCTTTCATCCATAAGACGTGTGGAGTCGGCACAAAATATCCCTGAGGCTCAAAATCTGAAAACTTTATTGGCGATAAAGGCTGCACTTGAGGGGGGCGGTGTGGAATTCGTTGGCACCCCAGAAGATCGACCCGGCGTTCGTTTAAACAACTCTAAATAAACATAATGAGCGATCATTTCAAAGTACGTCGCTCAGGTGGTCCTAAATCCGCTGTCGGTAAAGCCAAGTCTTCTCAAAATTCTTTAAAGCATGGCATTACTTCTTCGATAGCCTCGTCTGCCAATGAGCAATCTTTAATAGATTCATTTACCAAGGAGTTAGAGGATTTCTATAATCCCCAGTCTCCATTAGACAAATTGCAAATTCAGCGTATTGCAATTTGTCGTGCCAAGTTAGCCAAACTGTATGAGGTTGAAGGTGCGCGCTTAGAGGTGAGATCAAATAAGTTAGAGCATTCAACCGATTCCATTTTTAAAGAGTTGCTGCATATCAAAGGTGTAGAAAAGGGAATGGTTCACGAGATGGTGGTCTTTGGCCAGCTCATCCTACCTTTGGGGTTAACTTCAGAGATATTGAAGAAGATAGCTCAAGAAGTGCTTGCTCTAGAGGCTAAAAGTCAAATCAAAGATCCATGGAGGCTATTGCCGTCCTTGTCTAAATTCCTAGAAGAGATAATTGAATTTAATACAAATGAACCTCTACATTCACGTTTGAATATAGTTTCTACATATATCCAAAAAGTATTAGATCAAGGAGATCTATATCACGAGCATTTAAAGCTCATGCTCGGCTCGGGTAATGATTTTGGATTGGCAAAAGACGAGATAGTTGAGGAGGGAGATGAGTTAGATTTGCTCATTAAGCAATCACAAGAAAAATATCGCCAAAAACAGGGGCCCAATAAAAAAGTTAAAGTGACACCTGTATTGCTTGAAGAGGAAAAGACTCAAGATCTCAATCCTGTTTATATTTTGGAGCAATGCAAAGTATTTCTCGATTTATATCGCAATAGCCAAGAAGCTCAAAAGGGATTTGAGCAATTTATGCAAACAAAATCTTTGATGCTCAAATCCGTTACTTTACCTTCTAATGAGTCTGATTTATTGATGCGTTATCAAACGACACTAGAGCGCAGGCTATCGTCAGCCATCGGTGAGCTATTAGCCTTGCAACGCCAAAGACCACCCAAATAAGTTTTTTGCAAAACGAACTGATTCTCATCTGGGAGATGAGGTGGGGGATGAGTTGCTCTTTTTATATAAAGAGAGAAATAAGGGCTTGGGGTCGGGTAGCGCAGGGTAGGTTTGCTAATACCCCATATCGGACTCAGAGATGAGTTCTGAGTGTATAAAGTGGTGATAATAAATGATGTCTAAAAAATGCCTCTGCATAGTTTGCATATTGACCGCTTTGTTATTGCAAGGCTGCTCATTGACTAAACGCAATCAGGTTAGTATTCCCTATCAGGCAGTTGCAGTCACGGGTAAAGCCTCACCTACTTTGCTAGGTCAGTTGCAATTTGATATTTTGACTTACATCGATATCAGGGTAGCGATTAGCCCAAAAGATGCCGATTTAATTGTAGAGATTCTCGATGATGCGCCCAATAGTGCGATTGCCTCTTATGCGGCGAGCGGGCAAATTTCTGCTTATGATCTCAATGACGTGGTGGTGTTTAGGGCTTTTGATAAAGAGGGTCGTGAGTTAATTACGCCTACTGAAATTTTTGCGGTACGCAATATCAACTATTCGCCCCACACGGTTTTGTCATCTGATATACAACAAGCCCAGATGGTTGAAGACATGCGCAAAGAATTGGCCATGCAGATCACTTTGCGTCTGGTGGCCTTAGGCTATCGCAAATAAGACTCATACAAAAGATTTGAGTATAGGTGTGCGATGCTTTTGAAAATTTACTCGATAGCGGCATGAATTGATACTTGAGAAGTGTCAATGGTGGTTTCAGCAGTTAGAGGAACTTCATAGTCACTTCCCAGTTCAGATAGGTTGGCAACGTGAGCAATTCTGCGGATATTTTCGCTACGGTCGGTATCACAAAAGCCCAAATCTCGGTTTAAACCTTGGCTGATAATGTCGCCATCAAGTAAAAACGTTTTCCCCTTGCTGGTAAAGTGCTACCTTTAGAGTGTTAGCCAGGGTCGATTTGCCGGAGCCCGATAAACCTGTATACCAGAGAATTTTGCTAGTTTGACCCAATATGGACTTGCGCTCGCCCTTGTCAATACTCAAAATTGGGGAGGAAAGATTTTTACTCATAGTCTCATTGTGAATTAAATTGCAGTGATATTCCTTTAAAATAACTTATCACTACATCCTATGAAAATCATGCTAAATCAGACATTTGTTCGCGCCCTTTTCATTTTGATTGCAAGTCTTGGGACTTTTCATGCTCAGGCCCAAACGGCCCAATTTGAGTACGACCTCAAAATCACCGCCGATCCCGCTAAACGGGCTGCCTATTTAAGGCAGTCGGGCGAGACACCCAGTCCTTATGAGCAGGTCTTTAGTTTAGTGAAGGGCTCCATGCAAGTTGCGACAGTGGTTGATAAGGT